>MDTG01377183.1_pt1 | contig 30583 bp, 40 predicted proteins | sample 811421 | NCBI WGS metagenome assembly MDTG01 (sample SAMN05326645, study PRJNA326480) | marine metagenome | isolation source: seawater | place: Pacific Ocean: South East | collected 2011 | reverse complement strand
TGTGATTTCATATACTCAACAATCGCATGAAATTCCTTCTCACTTAATATTTTTTTGAATTTTTGGTTTTCCATTTTATTTCTCCTTGTTTTTAAAATCGATTAGAAAGTCTTTTTTTGTATTTTTTTTTCATCTCCTTTATCCATTTTGGGATCTTTTTATTGCCCGATAAATTAAGTTCTACTGCGGCGTATTCAGCCGATGACAAAAGTAAATGGTCTGTAAAGGTTGAAGCTCTTTTTTCTGGTTCAAATATTTGTTCTGCTTCCCGTTTAAGAGCTTTGAGCATTTCAAGTGTTTCGATGTTATGCTTTTTCATTTTCGACCTCTTTTTTATCCGATTTTTTGGATGTTTTGCTAAGAACGTTATTAAACTCTGTACGCTTAATTTTGCGGATTTTGTAAATACCCTCACCTAAAATTAACTTAACCATATCTAATTTAGGCGTTGTTTTTACAATTTCTAAATAATTTTCAGGGACTTCTATTTTATGCAGGGTTAGATAGTCACATACTTCCCCGCAATGTAAATCCATTACAGCCATACAATCTTGACAGAATATAAATCTAGCGTGTGATTTTTCGCAACGAGGTATAATTTCTTCTTCTTCCTGTTTAACAGGCTCTTTGCAGCTTGTCACGATACGTTTAAGTTCAGGATAAGAAGGAAACCTATCAAAAGAGTTAATAATGCGCTGAACTGCCTTTTGGACTTCGTCTACAGTAAATCCTTGTTCTTTTAATTTGCGCGCATAATTTTTGATGGTGTCGTTCAATTTTGGGGCATGAAGAAAATCGCCAATTTCAGACAAGGCCTCAACGAAAGGGCATTGATTATCAATAAAGGATTTAAATTTACTCATTCAAAGCCCCTCTTGCACTTTTCAAATATGACTCAAACTTTTCAGGGTTATATAATGTTCTGGGCGAAATGTGTTTTTTAGGAAAACCAACTGGGTTTTTAGAACAAGGAAATCCGTTAAATTGGTCAGACTCATACACCTTATGCTCTGCAACTAATAAGATATCCTCTTTTATGTACCCTATTTCGAGAAGGTTCTCGATAAGGTTAATAGATTTAATGTTTTTATATTTTGAGCTGGCTATTTTATTAAATTCAGCTAAAATCTGTTGACCAATAACTGATTTTGTTTTAGCTTTTTTATTAGATAGTAGCTGATTGACAGTTTTAAAATTGTAAAGTTGTCTTTGGCCAACATTAACAACAGCATCACACAATTTTGTTTCAATTAGATTGTTAATCGCATAACGGCCTAATCCTAATTTTTGGCCTAATTCCTTTTTAGTTAGTAGAGTTTTTTCCATGCACTAATAGTAGCGCTGTTTACTGGTATTTTTTGACCAAGTTTTAGCCTCAAATTTTGCAGAATTTAATTATTTTTAAATTTTTCTTGCCTAGCTAAAATAAAAAAGATCTAAAATTAAAGTTTTAGCCAATAAAAACTGGTCAAAAAATACCGAAAGTTATTTTTTCTTTTTGTTTTTGATAAAAAAAATGTTATTATTAAGAAGTGAGTTTTATAAAAAAATAAGCGCCTTAAATGCTACCAACATCGAAGGCGCTTTATATCAAACCTGTTAAGGAGGTCTGAATAATAGTGTCAACTATACATATTAGCACTTTTTATTTTTCATGCAAGGCGATTTGTTTTTTTAGGGGGGTTATGTGAAAATTTTTAAAGAAGTAAAAAGTTTATCAATACAAGAAAAAGAAAATTGCAAAATAGAGTTTCATAATTTGCTTGATCAGCAATTAAAGATTTTTAAAATTAAAAAATCATCTTTTTTAAATCCTTTAAATTTGTCATCTGATATAATTTCTAATTCCTTTAAACTGTCAAGAAATTCATTTAACAAAGAACTGTTTGGAAAAATACTAATAAAATTAGACAAGAAAACATCATTTAGAAATATGCAAAAATTAATAGATTTATTTAAAAAAGTTTATTTAAATGAAGATGTTTATAATCTGCAAATGATGTTTGATCAGATCGACAATTATGAAGCAGGTTACATTAAGCAGAAACCATCGTTTGCCATCGCTAAGTTGAAATTCTATACCGACATCCTGTACACACGTAAAGACGACCTCGAAAAAGCAGGTTTCTAGCTGACCTGCACTAAACTGCACTAATATGCACTAAACTGCACTATTTTTCTCAAAAACCTGCGCTATTCTGCATCAAACTGCACTAATATGCACTATTCTGCACTATTTCGTACCGTCACCACAGACAATCCCTGCGTAGACCCCTCAATAAAAAGAAAACAAAAAAAAGAAAAAGAAAGAAAAGTACACAAAAAGAAAAAGTAACCAAAAAGAAACTATATATATAGTATACTAGTTATATATAGTACAAAAGAAAGAAAAAGAAAAATTAAAAAAAGAAAAAAGGGGATTCTAAGGGGGTTTTTTAAGAAATTAATAACAAATCAACTAAAAAGAGACAGGATTTAAATCATGATAAGCAAAGATAGTCATCTGATATGGATGTAGCATCATCTCAGAGGGTCTAAATTTAAACGAGATTGGCAATATGCGTGATTATTAATATAAGTTTATACCATTAGTTAAAAAAAGTTGCAGATGGCTTAAATAAGATGCTTAGAATGAATTTAGCTAAGAAAGCTATGGTTTGAAAGGGTTTGATTGTTTGTACTGTTTTTAATCGTTTTGTGGTATAATAAAATGTCATCATTAATAGTTTCGTTAGTAACGTTTTAAATGTCCCCTATTTTAGTTGCTAACGAAACTTTAAAATGAATCCTAATCAGTTGCTGTTTTAGCCTTCTTTTTTTGGGACTGCCGAATCTTCATAACTGTCGAGAAAGATAAATTAACTTTCTTGCATATTTCTTTGACTGGATGGACAGGTTTGCCGTACTGGTCTTTTTCGTTGGTGAGCTTCATAATCTCGTCAATTTTGGCTTGAGTAGCAAGAACTTTTCTGCCCATTTTTACTCCTCTGGCAATAGCTGCGCGCCGTCCTTCATTGGTTCTCTCCATTATCCGACACCTTTCCGCTTCCGCTACCGCTGCTAGAATTGTAATGACCATTCTTCCCATTTCACCTTCGGTGCTTAAGTGATCGTCAATAAAATTAACTGAAACGCCTCTGCTGTTAAGTTCTTCAATCACTTCTAGCATCTCTAAAGTATTCCTACCTAAGCGGTCTAGTTTCTTAATATAAATGATGTCACCTCGTTCGACTCTTGCTAAAAGTTTATTTAATCCGTCTCTGTTTTCCATGCTTTTACCAGATTCCATATCAGTGAAAATGCGCTGTGGATCATCTCCCTCAAGACAACCTTTGTTTACCAGCGCCGCAATTTGAATATCTAAACTCTGCTGGTTGGTAGATACTCTTGCATAACCGAATATTTCTCTTCGTTTAGTCATGATTTAACCCCCATATACAAAACTAAGCCGATTGTAAGTAATTGTAAAACTATAGATATTATCCATGCATTTTTTTTTATGTTAAAAATATTTTTAAGTAACAAAAAAAATTTACTTTTCAATGCTGATAACTTTGACTTATATGGATGAAATAATAAAGAACGATTAAGTTCTACATTTAAATGAATTTTTAAATTACGTTTTAAAAAAAACCTTTCTATAATATTTAAATTATATTGTAAACGATGGCTTATTTCAGGACTAGTGGTTGTTCTCTCATAAAAATTTAACTCAATGAACCAATTTGTGTTCCAAAAATTTAAATGCCATTCTTTTGTTCCTGACTCTATATTATAAAAAGGGCTTATTTTAGGAAAAAAAATATCATGCGCCGATCCAGCAATTTTCCTAACCCTAAAATCATCAGGGTTAGATTTCATAAGCTCAACAAATCTTTTAACTTCTTTTTTAATCATTGTTTCTCCTCCAATAAATCAGGGTTTTCGTATTTGTTTCCAACAATTTTGCCCCCTCCATTAACTAAATCTTGTAATGATGATCCATTAGTTGTTACCCATCCCAAAATAACACCATTTGCATAACCGTCTGTGTCCTCGATTGTGTCAAAACAAACAATTGATTTAAAGCCCCATTCCACATTCAAATTTAAGTATTTCCCTGTAACGATGTCACCTTCATAAATCTCTTTTCCATGTCCGTAACTGTCGTTTAGTCCTGTGTATTGCATCTTCACAAACCTATCATCTGGGAGGGCTAATATCCAAGAGCTAGATGGATTATCAGCTGTTGGCCCATAAATCATTTTTTTATTTATTGTATCCCACGCTCTAAATTTAATTTCTCTTCTTTTCATTCCTCTAGCTCCTTAAACGTTTTATTTGCACAGTCTAAACAGAAATAATTATCTAAATTTAAATCTGTTTGAGGCTTTTCGCAATCTAATAAACTGCGGATACCCAAAAAACCAACATTATCTTCATTATGCATATTAAAATAAATATTACAAACTTCGCATTTCATTACAATGACCTCGCTTTCATGATCGTTATTACTCTGCGCGTTACTTTGTCATCTGCTGGGTTTTTGCTGAATTTAAGTTTACTTTTGTCGTAGTAATCTATTTTGAACATAAACTTCTCATCTTTATAAAAGAAAACTCCAAACGAATAATCGTCATTAGCTTTATCCGAAAAGTTATTATAGTTTTTAACTATACTAATCACTTGAGCGTGATCTTTTGAATTTAACTTTCTTATACTAGACGTTTCAATAACGTCACTACCTTTAAACGTTGCTCGAAATTTATTATTTAATTGTCTTATACGGGAAATATCATTATTATTTGTTTTAGACATTCTAGCCTCCTAACCAGGTTAATTTGTTTAGCTCTAGGTGATTGTTGATCCAATCACTTAGGGCGTTAATTATAGCATATACTTAGGGTCATTTACATAGTCAACGTAATCATAACCATCGTCAAAAATGCCACTACTATGGTACTTATTTGACTCGAAATATAAGATGATTTCTTGCTCCATGGCATCAGCATTAACGTTAATTTTTTTTGATCGCAGCTCGTCCATTATCCGATAACAGTCATTCATCCTCATCGTATAAAATATGGGCCAAACCCTCGCTTTCTTTATATCGTCAAATAATAGTTTTAATTGACTTACACTTAATTCTTTACTCATTTCTCACCCTCCACTTTTATATCTATAGCCTTAAAAATTAAATATTCAACTCTTTGAACTAGGAGAGAAAGAGCGTCTTTATTATTATATGGCACTGCTTGAGCAAGATATAAATATTTTTCGTGCTTTAACATTTTCGCTGTTGTTCTGTATTCAATCCATTTTTCTTTAAATCGATAGATGCCAGTAATTACTACTACCAGTGCAATTATTACACTCATCACACTTACAATTATTTTTACGGTAGTAGATACATCTATGTAGGCAATAAATAAGGGAAGAGATACAGCTAGAGATATCTCAATTATCTTAAGACGTTTATAGTACTTTTGATTACTTTGGCTCTTTTTGTCATGCCAATTAATCTGATCATCTAATCTAGTTTTAATGTACTCATTAAATTCTTTACTCACTTATTTCTCCTTTTTGTGTTTTTTAATGCAATTTCTAGTTTATTTGAATATTTTGTAATAATAAGGCTTTCAACGCATCTTAAAAAATCCATTGTCTCAGATAGACGTGATTTTCTGATTAAAAATAATATCAATTTAAATAGCAGATAGTTGTAATGGTCAGTAATTATATCTTTAATTATTTTCAGCATTTATTTCTCCTTATTCAACTAATTACAATTATCTTGTCGCAAGGAATTTTATGTACATATTGACCTGGGTACGGACAAGAAAGGTATTTAGGTCTAAGATTCATTATTACTATTGCGCAGCCACCAGAAAAACAATCAAGATAACCTGGAGTGTCTTTATCGATGTATGATGGCGATAAGTGATTGCTGATATACCATTCTTGTATTTTAACTTTTAATTTGCCTCGTGATTGAAGATACACTCTAATATCAAACTTTAATTGACGGATTTTGAACTTTATTTTTACAGCAGTGTTTTTTTTAACTGTTTCAATTTTGTGCTTAACAAGAAATTTAACAACAAATAAATTAGTCCAATTTTTCATAAAGCTAATTATTCCTTCCTCTAATGCATAATCTAAATTAAATCCTTCACCAAGCTCACCGCCTTCTACTCGCCAATGAGTAGGAGGCCAAAAATCAGGGTCATTTTTAGTTTTAATACGAAACTTAACTACACACTCATTACCTTGTCGGTCATACACAATCATCCCATCATAGGGTTTAAATTTTTTCATTTATTTTCTCCATAAAATCTTCTTTTAATTCCTCAAGTTTTTCTTCTCTTAACTTCTCTTTTGCATCGGGGCACATAGCAACAAATGAATCAACATAATCATTTACTTTAGCTTTCCGATCTTCCAAGTCCATAAAATCATTGAAATCCATTTTTGTTACTCCTCCCCATCAATATAAAAATCTGCATATAATTTAAATGAGTCAAAGTTATCTTGATCTAAAACAAGCCACTCACAAGACTCAATGGTCATTAGATGGTACTCATAATTATAATTCTTCTTTTTTCTTTGTTTGATCGGGAGGGTTTCATCGTGATCAATGTACTCATCTGTAGAGTCTAAATGTTTATCAACCAAATACCATATCTGGCCCTTTTCCCATCTTTTAAGCTCATCATTCCCAACTACCTTATATGACAATTTGTTATTTAAAAATTCTTTATTCATTTTTTTACTCCTTTATTTTAATTTTGCCAAAGCTACAAGATCATTGTCTTGCCATTTCTTGAAACCCTGTGTTCTTGAATAATGATCAGCTGGGTTACTTGCTCCCTCAATATGCACAACGTCTAAAATTACATTCAGTTTATTTGCCTGTACTTTTAATTGTTTAGCTTTTCCACCTCTGCCATCATCTGAGTTCGCCCAACACAACCATTCGGCATCTGTTCTTAATTCCAGTTCGATTGAAGGCTCATTAATAGCATCTTTTATTTTTGAGGCTAACCAGATCGCTTTTTTTGCTGTCGCAAACTCACTTGTAGACTGCTCGCCATTGTAATCGTAATCATTCTCGAAAAATCTTCCGTGCCAAACAGGATTACCATCTTCATCACAGATTGCATACCTATCATGTTTAGCTGCGCCGTCAATAATGAAAGTAGTTTTGTAATTACACTTTGATTTTAATTCGTTTTCTTTTTTTAAATCTTTTTCACGCTTCATGGCATCGTAATTGATACCATTTTCGTTTAAGGCTTTTTTGAATCGGGGAAAAGCTGATCTATTGTCATAATTATTTTCCTTTGCCCAAGAATACAAATCAGATAAACTCATAGATCGTAATTCTTCTACATTATTCTCAACATTTTTTTTAATTGTTATTTTCATTTTATTTACTCCTTTATTTGTTTTATATTTTTACCCATAAAACTATAAGCAATAGCTAAATGTGCATTATGATCGTTAATATCAACTAAAAAATTACTATTAGGGTTCCCGAAGTAATATTTGTGATCTTTATCGCTCCAATGGAATTTATATGTTTCTAGTTCATATATAGGAGTAAATTCGGGATACCTTCCCATTCTGTGGTCATACCCAACCGCATACGCATATATTTCAATTTTTTCTCTAATTTCCATTATTGAATATGGGTATTTACTTCTATAATTACCATTAATTATTTCTTCATATTTCAATTGATGATCAATAATATCTTTCTTAATTTTTTGTATATTCTGTAGAATGTAATAACCGCTATTTTTAATTTGGTATTCATCTATAACTTTGCAGTCATTATTAATATTATTTAATACTCGGTCAAAAAAAGAAATAAAGAGTAATGCTTCATTTTTCAAACTTTTTATCTCTTTATTATAGTCAAACTCATAGACAACAAAGTAATTTCCTTTGCTGTCTATTTCTTTTTTGGTTTCTCCTGGGTTCCAAATGTGACTTAGACATTCAGTTGTGCATAGCACTCCATGATTGTTGACGTGTCCCGACACATGTCGAGAAAATCCACTCCATTTTTCGTCAAGCCTCAACAAACTATAATTATGATCTGATGTCCACTTCTCGAACACTCCATTATTTAAGTTATTGTTTTTTAATTTGGCAATTGCGTCATCCTTAGTTGACCCCATAGCCTGATAATGATTATTATGATAATGAATTAAAGCTACATATATTTTTTTATTTTCCATTTTCTACTCCTCAATCCGTTTACTTGAATCAACCAATCTACCCCACTCAGATAACATTCTAAGGTTATCAGCCCACTCAATGTTATGCCGTGGCTTGGCGTGGGTATATATATTATTTTCATTAATGGCTAAGTCTATTATTATTTCTTGTCTCATTTTTGTTGCTCCTTTATATTGTCAGCTTAAGATATTATTGATGATGCGCTCTAAATCTCCTCCATAAATAAGTGTAAAATGCTATTTTTTGTGATTCAGACCAATCATAACCATCTATATCAACATCCTTTATCAATTTGGCTATCGCATACCTACGCTTTTTCATGTTATCTTTATCTATCTCGTCTATCATTTCTGATTTATTCATTAATAATCACCTCCTCAAACTAGTCTAATTAAGCTAGACATTATCATCTATAATTATATATGTCAACACCTTGTGTCATTAAATACGCTTGAATTAACGAAAGAAGTGCTTTTAAGTAAGAAATATCGTGTAATGAATATTCTAATATGCTATAATTTAAGTATGGGAGACAAAAACAAAATTCGAGGTAAAGACGATGCCACCAAAAGAAAGATAAGGACTCTGTTATCACAAAATTATACCAATAAGCAAATATGCGAAAAATTAAACCTCGCTAAATCTACAGTGTCCAAACATGTGAGAGAACTTACAATAAATAAATTAGAAGAATTAAAAGATAATGATCTTCTCCGAAATAAAGTATTAAGCAAAGGCGAACTACAAGCTATAAAATCAGGAAGCGTACAAGTCTTAGATCAATACTTAGAGGCTAAAGTGCCAGCTTTGAAGAATCTTAAGCAGAAAATGCAGCATTACGAGGCATTGAGGCCGGTTGAGGTCACTATGAAACGCATGAAGGTTAATGAATTAATAGATATAGGCACACAAGTCATAGAAGATGAGCTAAAGGCTCACCAATCGCAAGAGAAGACTCTCTCATCACGTGATATATCAGGATTACTTGGCACATTGAACAACATAGCTGCTCTTGTAGAGCGGCAAAGCGAGAGAGTTACACCACAGGCTATACAAGATATGCCTGAACACACGATATATGCTAACGCTCAAAATAACGTAATCGATGTTAATAGTAGCGGCGAACCATTAATATAATCAATTTTCACTACATTTAATCAGTTTTCACATTTATTTATCTATTAACTACTAAAAAACGATTTAATGCACACGATATTACCTTTTTTTTAGCGATATTTTTTTTTATAAATTAATACATATTGGTAGAAAAGCGATTAAAAATACCGTAGGGGTAGGTAGAATTGCTATATATCAAGAGAAGTCACGGCAGTTAGACAGGAAGTAGTTGTCGCCGCGCCAACTCAAATAAAACAAAAGGGGGGGTACTCTCCCCCCGCCCCATATTTATTTCTACTTCTATTATACTACCCCAGCCTTCATCCCCCGCCTTGCATTAATAAGACCCATTGAGATAGTATAAGAGATATGCTGCGGTTTGGGTTGCTCCTACCGTGGCTATTCTGGTATATGAGATATAGATGAAGTGGAGTGGTTGCCAGATTCGCTAATATAAACGATTGAGGGATTGCTCACTTGTTGTGCGTGGGAGTCTAAGATTTCAAACATTTGGTTAATGGAAAACTCATTATCTATAGAGATTTCTTGAAGTGATCTTTCAATATTTTCGATTTTACTTAAAATCAGGTCTAGCTTGTAGCTAATTTGTTTTTCTTTGCTCATTTCTTTCATTTGATTAGTTATTTTTTTTTAGATGGTTTTTACTAGTTAATTATAACATATTTTTTATTAATGGTATAATTTAGGTATGAAATCCGAGGAAAAAGAGGAGGTTAGAGATGACATTGACGCTATTGCGGTATTGGAAAAAGTTGCAATGTATTATGAGGTTCGTGATGAAAGTAATATACATTCTCGTAGAGTACGTGACGAAATTGCGATTTTACATAATAGAGTATTTGGAAGAGACGGTGAGTTTAAGATTAGCCAGTGAGAATAAAAAGATGTATAATAATCTGGTTAAACTTACGCACAAAAACAAAAAAAAGGAGCAACAAATGAAAAACTTATTTACGTATGAGGGGGTTGTCACGAATATAGTAGATGGTGACACAATGGATATAGAGTTTGATTTAGGGTTTAGTATTAAATTCACAGAAAGGGTTAGGTTGTATGGGATTGACGCATATGAGCCAACGTTGAGAAAGGGTACTACAGAAGAAGAAAAGAAGTTAGGGATAGAAGCCAAGGCTTATTTAATTGAGAAGTTACAAGGTCAAATAGTGTTTGTTGAGACGATCAAAGATGAGAAAGGTAAATTTGGGCGGTATTTAGCTAATGTTAGCTATAAGGGAACTTTAATAAACGAAGATATGGTTAATAAAGGCTATGCGGTGGAGTACGCTTACAGATGACGTGGTATATAGCTTGTCTGATTTCTGTAATTATAGGCTATGCAACTTGCGAAAGAGATAAATTAAATATCTGGTTAATATGGAATATTTTTATAACTGCTGTTTGGTTTTATATTAGAGTCATCAAATAGCTAATCAAAGACTATCAAGAGATATTTTAAGCAATTTTGCGATCTCTTTAACTAATTTAAAAGAAGGGTTATTTTTATTTTTCTCTATTTTATAAATTGTTTGTGTTGACACGTCAAGATCACGCGCAAGCCTTTCTTGTGTGTACCCTTTTTTCTCTCGTGCCTTTCTTAATTTCTCTCCGAGTGAAACATTTTTCTTTAAGTAGTTAAACATTATCTAACCTCGATATAAAGAATTAATTCTTAAAAATTAAATACTTTCTATTAGTATTATAATTATTTTTTTATAGCAATAGATATATTTAACTAGACATTTTTAACTTATTATTAAGATATATTATTTATCTAGTCAAAAAGTTTTATTTTAAGCACGATCCCTTATCAAAAATGGCAGGGGCATTAAAATTAATTTACTTTTTTTTGTAGTGTTTTAATTATTTTTTCTTGGGCTGTTACTTTTTTAGATAATTCCTGCACAGCTGCAACCAACAAAGGAACTAACTTTCCTTGATCAATACCTTGATATTCTGGGTTTCCTTCTTCATCTATATCATCTTTTTGACCTGAAACTGACTCTGGAACTACTTCTGCCGCTTCATGTGCAAGAAAACCGTCAACTACTTTATCTTTATCGGAAATAAAATTAAATCTACTTGGTTTTAATTCCATTAATCGAGATAATCCGTCTGTTATAGGCTTTACATTTTCTTTGAGTCGGTAATCTGAGCTTGTAAAATAGGATGTGCTGGTTCCAGTAGTTAATATGCCCCCTACCTGCGTAGTAGTGCTAGGAAGATTCCTAAAAAATACCATCATATAGCTAGCGGATGTCCCTTCCTGGTATAGAGCCGCCAGTCCTGTATCTGTAAATACAAACCCTGGCCCTGTCCCTGCAACACTGCGGTTTATGTAAATATTTCCACCATCCTCTATAGTCATTCGGTTGGTATTATTTGTATAAAAACCAATATCTCCGCTAGAAACATAATTCTTAATCGCTAAATTATTAGCTTCTGAAGAATGCGTAGAACCGTATTGAAGAATCCCTGATTTGTTGGTGTTATTTTCTTTTAGAAACAAACCCCTGAAAGTGTTAGTTACCGTGCTATCGACATATATGTCAGGTACAGAAGCCCTAGTAAGTATATTACCCCTGACATCTAATTCATTAACAGGGGATGCGGTACCAATCCCTACCCGATTATTAGTAGAATCCACCTTCAATGTGGTTGTGTCTACTACTACGTCCCCTGAAACACTCAGACTAGTTAAGGTTCCCAAGCTAGTAATTGTTGGTTGAGATGCCGCGGTCACGGATAAGGCGGTGCCGCTGGCATTACCAGTTACATTACCAGTTAAGTCCCCAGTCACATCACCAGTCAAGTTACCAGTTACATTACCAGTCAAATTACCAGTCAAATTACCAGTTACGTTTCCAGTCACTGGCCCCAGTATAGACGTTGCTGACAATTTATCAAAAACAGTTGCTTTGGTCCCTAACCCGCTAACAGTGACCCCGCTTGCTAAAGTAAAATCCGAACCGCCTTTACGTATAATTTCAACGTCTGATGGGATGGTTATATTGCTATTAAGTTTAAAGTTACCACCTGCCAAAACTAGACGTTTAATTCCAGTGGCTAACGCTTTTGTCACAAAAAAAGAGGAGTCTGATGTTCCATCAGGAACAGCTCCGAACCACTGAGGGTATGCTTGCTCAGTGTGTTTAGGGTCAATTGTAACGGTACAAGTCGTATTATTTTCGTATTTAAATATTTGGTTAAAATCGTGTTTAATTGGCCCGTTAATTGTCACAGCATTAACCCCTGCATATAACATTAATTTGGCTGTTGGTTCGACCTGCATTGTGACATTAGCAGGAAAAGCCATGTTGTTTTCTAGTGTAAAATTCGCGTCTTTAAAAAGAAAGACAAAGTGAGACGTGCTATTTGCGTTTGCATATGTAATTGCATTATTAATATCAGCTGCATTTGTACCGTAGCTAGATTTGATATCTAAAATAGCTGTTGCTACGGCTGATCCACCTGAGCCGTCTGATGTAACATCGCCGTAACGAAGCTCAAAGGTGATTTGCAGAACATTATTAGAGTCATAAGCTTTACATAAATAATGGCCAACAGCATATACCTCGGCTGATCCTGCGTCATTAAGAACAACCCCGCTATTAACGGATTGGTCGATAAGTGTTGAGCCTCCTACGGTTGCTGATGTATATACATTTTTGTAAGTATTTGCTCCGCCTGCTGGGTGAAACGCTACCCTTCCACCAGATAACCTTTTATTTACAAAATCACCTGTTGTTCCTGTTAATCCTGCAAATACAGCATCAACTAAAATTCCTTGTGTTGTCATTATTTATCACTCCCTTTTTTAGTTTCTTTTTTACTCTCTTTTGGTTTATTTCGTTCTTCTTCCATTTTAGCTATTTTTGTATTTTCCGCTGATAATAATTTTTCACGATTAATCAATATATCTGTTTGATTTTTATCCTTAGCTTTCAACAAGCCTGCCTGAGCAGCAATTTGTTGTTGTTGAGGAATCATGCTTAATTCTTTTTCTTTTATCGCATTCTGAGCTTGCATTTGCTCCTGTAATATTTGATTCATTCTTTCTTTTTGCTTAACTGGCATATCCATAAGCTCTAATATAAATTGTGGTGGAACACCAACCCCTTGCATTGCCAGTTCTGACCACATTTTCTGATCGGCTAATTTCTTAGTTGGTGATCCTTCGCCAAACGCAATTGCAACATCATACTGAGCAAAATCTGCGTCCGCATTCCATAATATAGACAAGTCTTGAATTGTAAACCCTGCTTGCCCGTCTTTTGGCATCATTGGCTTCCCACCAATATTCACACCACCTACTGCCCCTTTATTTAAATCATTATTCATTAATATTCTATATACTTTTTCCTTACTTCCAGGTATCTTGGTTAATGCCTTAAATGCATCTAACATCCTGATTGCTAACATTTCTTCCGCGAGGGCAAGATTCCTTACTATGTAGTCATTCCCAACTAACGCAGCTTTTACACGTTCCATGTACAATAAAGAACTATTAGCCTTTGAATTTTGGCCTGTCAGCTCTGGGCTTATTCCTGATATGGAGTACATCGCATTTTGGTAGGTCTGCGAAAGGGTAAAAGCAAAAGATGGAATATCTGACCCGCCCATTTCTTTAATTTTTTCAATATCCTTAACTCGGACAACCCCATTCCCTTTTCGTAAATTATCTGAAAATTGGTCAATCTCATGTTGGTCACTAAACGCTTCAGCCTCATAAAGAACAGTTTTTCCGATCCCTTGTCTAATTCCGTTGGCAATTTCGCTTTCTACAAAATTGTATTGGGTTTGTATGTCTTGTAAGTCGTGAACTTTCCCTTTTATTCGTATCTCATCACCAATACGCCGTTTCTTGGCGATTGCAGGGGCAATTGAGAATCCTGACTGATAAGGACTATAGTAATCTTCTAAAAGTAGCCCTGCGGCGATTTTACCGCACCATATTTCTTGGGTCATTGATTTTTTTTGTGTAAATCCTGGAATTGTTAATATTCTGGCAATTGTATCTTTAGATAGTCGCCCTGTATTAATTTTCCCTTCCGATCCGTCAAGTTTATATTTCGTTGTGACGTGACATAATACTGTTCTTTTATGAGTTTGCTTTTTTTGAACATCAATCACACAAACTTTCTTTTCAGTCCTATTATAAAAAAAATCGATATATCCCATTCGGTTTTCTGAAACGTCTAAATTTGGATAATTAGACAATGACCCTTGGCTAAAGTTAGACAAAACGCCTCCATCTTCTTCAAATTCTTTTACTTTATCTTTTGGCAACATTGCCATTAACTGACCTTCTGTTATCCAATTGAATTTAGCAACTCCTCTACAATCTGAAAGGTCAGGTTGGTCATAAGGAGTAAATGCTACTTTATAATGAGGAAGATACTTTATTTTAATATCTAAATCGTAATCATCTTCGTCATAATTTTTAAACTTAGTTTCAACCTCATAATTACCTCGGCCAGTAATAATCTGATCTAGGTTTACTTCCGATCTTATATGTTCCCCTTTTGATTTATTATAATAATGGTACATTAACTCAGATAAGATATCTGCAAGCATCGCATCTCCGTTTTCTTTTGGAACAAAGCGAGGAATACTACTATTTTGGGTAATGTAACCTGACAATGTATTTAAAACAGACTCGATCATATTAAATGACAATGATGGTCTGTTTGTTTTCTGTCTTTGCTCTGTAACTCCAGCCGCTAATGCGTTCCAAGACTCTTTACCCCCAAATACAACCTTTTCACAAGTCTTTGCATCTTCAATGTACTGATTTTCGTGTGATAAGGCACTCAAATAAATATCCTCGTATTCTTGGTACCTTTTCTTTTCGGGGTCAATTTTTGAGTCTTCATTTTCACTTTTATTAATATGGTTAATTTGTGACTTTGAATCATTAGGCGACCATTCCATTTCTGAGGCATCTGCGGTTAAGTTACCTTTAATTTTATGCTGATGGGTTTTTTGTTTCCCTGGATTTGGCATTAAAATAATTTCTTGGCCTACTACTATTACTTGTCCTGTATTTGGGTCTTGTTGTGTTACATCTTGTAAGATAACGTCATGAGCATGACCATTTTCTTTGCTTGTATAACCTATAATATTAGTTCCTTCTAATGGCCTATCGAACAAAAACACAATATGTGCGTGATTTTCTTCGACAGACGTTATTTTTAATTGTGGCATCTTACCTTCCTTTTTATATATATTAATTTAGCCATGAGTATCTTCCTGATACAGCAAGTTCCCTTGACTTGAACCGTTCCCTATTTTTTCTTGTGACGGCCACTTGCACATCATAATCATGAGCAAACGTCATCGCAAACGCATCTGTTTTATCGGGGCTGGAATAACCAGTCGCATCTTTTAACGCTTTAACATAAGCTGCATTTGATTTTGGTAAAACTTTTATTTTCCCATCTTTTTCCTGTCTTTTTTTATCGAGTTGAATTAGAGAAAGTTCACTTTCAAACTCATCAAATATTTCATTTCGGGTATCAGGAATACAAATCACTTGATTTTCAAATGCTTTTGCCATTTTATATATAAGTTCATCTTTTTTTCGGTCAAACTTAGAATCATTAGGTTTCCCACCTGGCTTTATTAAGTGGACATGACAAGCTGGTAATGTTACTGATAATTTCTTTTGGATTGACTGACATATTGCTGCTGATATCGCAGTATATTCTAAATACAAATGTGTTGTTTCGTACTTTTCCACAAGATCAATAATAAAAAACTCAATCTCGTCTGTATCTGCTGAATTATTTTCATTAAAATTTAATAAGAAGTTTCCTTTTCTTGAAGCGACAACGGTTTTATCTCCACCTAATCCAATATCCACACCTAACATCATGGGATCAGAAGCCAAGGGAAGGTCAGGGTTATTAGCATGAAGCGCGAAACGTTGTTTGGCTTGCTGTATCCATTCAAAAGAAATAAATGCACCTTCGTCTGTTTTTGGTGGCAGTCCGAGAACAGAAACACGATAATAAGGGGAATCCTCACCATATTTAAGTTTATCTTGCTCTATTTTCTGAGCATCAATCAATTCGCAGCCAATAGCAGATATATGGTGTCCAATTGCATCAGGGGACTTGCCTGTAGCCCCTTCAATTGCAAAACCTTTATTTCTGTTAGGGTTAAAAATAGAAAAAATAACGTTACATTGCGAAAATACCATACAAGAATCGGATAAGACGCTATATATATAATCAGGGATCGCGCTAGACTCATCAATAATAAACATCATGTGTGCATTATGAAGCCCTGACACGGCTGCTTTTTGATCCTCTGCTGGTTTACTATGGTCAATTTGGATTCTTTTGGCAAAACAAGTTGATCCCCATTCTGATTTTGAGATATATTGCATTGACTTTATTTCACGGGTCCCGATCATAAATATTTTATTTTCACCTGATAATACAGAAGCTGGGCCGTATATTTTAGATGAGTATTGCGCCAGCTCACTAATTTGAGGCCATATAGCATTGCTTATCTGTGAGCCTGTCGGCCCGATTACAAAAATTTGCGCATCATAGCTATACATATACCACCATAATATAAGGCCAGCTAGAAATGTTTTACCAACTCCCCGTGCAGCCATAACAGACACTAATTTTTTTTGACCCAACTCGTACAATTTATTAGCGTATTCGTCTTCTGTTTCTTTTGTATCTTTATTTTTATTTCTATTAAAAAAATCTTTAAATGTTTGTTTAATGTATGTTTTTTCGTGTTCTAATCTAAATGTCTGAAAATTCTCAGGTAGCATTGTTTTTTTTGCTTTTTTTAGTGCTTTTGAATAATCTTCAGGTGGGTTTTGAAGTGCATCCATTGTCATCTGCTTAATACGGACAATTTTAACAATATCGTCTCCGACTTCTTTTTGTTTGTTTGTCAGGGTCATTGTGTTTATCCCTTCTTTTTTAACCCCTATACCGACAATTTTTTCGCAAAAAAAAGAAAAGTCTTTTTTACATCTGTTTTTTAATTCGACAATCTCTCTTTGTCTTTCTTGCTGATGTTCGTTTAGTTTCACATATATAATATAGCACAAATTAAGGAGATTATAAATATGATAAAACTACATAACCACTACTTATGTAGTTTTATCATATTTTAATTTATTTGACAATGCAATAAAAATAATTCATAATTATATATGGAACTCATAGACCTAGCGATTGAGCGGAATGATCCCCGCTCAATTGACAAACTAGGCTATGATTTATCCATTTATGAGTTTCTTTTTTTTCTATGAGATCTGTTTTTAGTTTATGAGAATCCAAAAAAACAGGCCGCCAGGCAAAAAAGGAGCTTTATTATGTCAGAAACTGCAACTCAACCTTCCTCCAAAATTGGAAGTTGGACATCTTTTTTTAAAAAACCAACTGAAGATGTTAAAAATGAGGAAAAAGAAGAGGGGCCTACCCAGCCTCAAGAAGAAGTTGCTGAGAATAAGCAAGAAGAAGCTCCAAAAGAGAAGGATGCGGATTACAAGTCGTTATACGAAAACATGCAAGCTAAGTTTGATAAACAGGCTAAAGCTATTGAGATAAGTAAACGAACCGCAAAAGAAAACCAAAAATTAAAATCTCAGTTACAAGATAGTAAATCAAGAGTAACCGAGTTGGAACAACGGGTAGAAAACGCTCACGATGTAGAGGAGATGGCAGATTTAAAAGCGCAAATAATTAATGAGCAACGCCATCAACAAGAGCTACAAAAACGTGAGACTGGTATGCGCGACATGCAAGATACCGCTGAAATGATCGAAACGAAACTCACTGGGTTTCATTCACTTAATTTGTCTTCTGCGATTGAACAACAAGCTGAGTTAATGGGAATTGCGCCGCAAGATGGAGCTATTGATAAATTAATACAAGAGCCTCACTTATTGGGTCGTAACCTTGTTGCGAGCGTGTATTTAATTGCCAAAAAAGACAAAGAAATTGCTGATATTAAAAAGGAATTAGAAAATCTTAAAGTAAAACATTCTGATCCACAAATGACAGCAATACAGAAGCAGTCTAATAATTTTACCTACAACGAAGATTACAATTCAAATAATGGAGTTAATCCCGCAGAGGTAGATAAATTTATAGGAACTGCAAGTACATCTGAGTTAGAAAAACATTTACAAAAATACAAAAGGAGTTAATTAAATGTCAATTTTTACAGCAAACGATGCTTTCCATAAGCAAATATTTCTAGAGAAGGTTTTTAGAGAAAATTTATCGTCAAGTTTTTGGATGAAGTTTTCTGGTGCGGATGTATTGGGTGTTAATGGGTCTACTGGACACATTAACCCTATTGCGGATAGCACTAGCTCAACTTTATCGGTACAAGGTAGCCCGATTGTTGTTCAGCGTGACCTAAGTGTTGGTCAAGGTGGCGGAAAGATTAAGATGCCATTAGTTAAGGCTTTAGTCGGAGACGGGCTTAAAGGTTCAACAGGGGTTACCTTAGAAGACAACCTTGAAAGTTTAGCTGCTTCTAACTTTGAAATTGAGTTAGAGGAGTATTTACATGGTATTACTGCTGATAACCCACTGGGTCGTCAACAAAGTTACTTTTCAATAACTGAGGCTTGTGCCAACGCACTCCAGGCTTGGGGAATCGAAAAAATCGATACGTTGTGCTTCGAGGCCATACAAGATAATGCGTCTAATATTTTGTATGCGGGTGATAAAACATCAACAGGTGCATTAACAGATAATGACAAAATCACACTTGACCTTCTTCGCAAAGCTAAAGTTCAAGCTAAAGCGGGATTTAAAGGCAAGGGATCAGCGCGAACTCATCAAAAATTTAAAATTAAGCCATATAAATCTAGTGGTAAGGATTATTACTTTGTTGTTGTTCATCCTGATGTTATGTTTGATTTGCAGCAAGATACAGAGTTTCAAGACGCAATGAAATATGCGGCTGATAGAGGAAGTTCTAATCCTTTATTCACTGGAGCTGATGCCATCACTATGGACGGATTAGTTATTTTTTCTCATGATAGAGCTTATATTACTGATCCTGCTGGAACAGGTGAGAGTGATTGGGGTTCAAGTTCAAACGTACCAGGCGCAAAGGTTACTCTTTTTGGCGAAAATGCTTTAGCAATTGCTTTAGGGAAAGCTCCTCAAATTAGCACACAGACTAAAGATTTTGGTCGATTTATTGAATATGGTTATCAAGGAATTTTCCAAGTTAAGAAAATTAAGTTTGATAATCAAGACTATGGTTCATTTGAAATTCGTTGTGCAAGAACACGAATTAGTGATGACGACCGTAACTAATAATTAAAAAAAGGAGAAAAATAAATGGCTACATTGACACACATAACAGATAAAAAAGTTGCTGGTAATTCTTTACCTGGCAAAGTGATTACTGTTTCTGAAGTGATTGACTTTTCGGCTAAAGGCGCGGCATCGGGCGATGTTATTCAAGCTCTTAATGTAAAAGCGGGTCAAACTGTTTTGAGAGCGGGATTAAATGTTAATACTGTTGAAGGTTCGACAGCTACAGCTAAATTAGGCGATGGAGCAGACGATGATAGATATGGCACGGGAATTAATCTTAATGCTGCCACTACACAGTCCCAGTCTACAGCTTCATTCAAATACGCTGCTGACGACACTATTGATATCGTGGCTGGTGCTGCTTTGGCTAACGCTAAAGTAACTGTCTGGATTGAGGTTACTACAACCGTATCGTAAATGACACTTAGCGTTTCGGGAGCCACCAATATCATTACCAAAGAGCTTATTATTAGTTCTGGTAATACAACTTCGAGCGAGTTAGCTCTTGGCTCTCAAACGCTAGTGGGTATCACGACCCCTTCAGCATTAGATGGTACTGAAAAACGAGTTTATATAGAGCAAAAAATTGAAGGGATATGGTATCCCGTAAAAGGAGCGGAAAATGATAGTGATTTCTTTTTTATATACATTAAAAATGGAAGTGCGACAATTAATCCATTGGTTCCTTCTATGTTTTGCTTTTTGGATGATATACGTATAACTGCTGAAACTCAACAAACAGCAGATAGAAAATTTATTTTACGATTAGCAATATTGAGGCAATTATAAATGATATTATTTGATTATATGATTACAGGTGCGATTACAATCGCTGGAATTACTGTTCTTATTGACAACCAACACATTAAGATTTAAAGATGTTTGGGCGGTCGTTAGGTGATGTAGTTTCTGATGACAATAAGGTTCCTGTTTTAACACAGGCGGGAAATGATGATTATTATTTAGTCGTAAACACACAAACTAAAGCGACTAAAAAAATATCTGCTTCTACTAATTATGATGAGGTTGCCACCTTTGCCGATTTACCATCTAGCGGAATGACTACAAATGATATCATTGTAGTCAGAACCACAACTGGGTTAATCGGGTTTCGCAAAATTAAAGGGTTTTACAGGTATACAGGAACTGCTTGGGAACGGTTATCTGAGAGCTGGCACGCCGATAAAGTCTATTATGACAATTCAGGTTCGAGTTTGTCTTCTACTGATGTGAATGCTGCTATAAATGAATTGCAAACAGAAAAGCAAGCAGGTTTAACACAGGGGACCCGAATAACAATATCTAATGACACCATTTCGACTACAGCTAGTAAAATTGCAATCCAAAGCTCTGACCCAAGTTCCAGCTCAAATTTTAGTGATGCAGAATTGATTTTGAATAACACTAATGGTAGGTTGTTTTGGCTCAAGTCAGATAACTCTCGCATATATTATTCGACAAATGACTCGTATATTGACCTCACATTTTCAATAAATAGTTTTTCAGATAATATTTCGTCTACAACATTACTAGTGGGAAGTGGAACGTGGAAAGCAGTTGGAGCTCTTACATTTAATATATCTTATAACAATGGGCCTCCAACATCAGCGATTGTTGAAGAAATATCTTCTAACCCAGATCTTCAAGTTGCCAGCAACACAGGCACCTCATTTACTAACACAGTTGCGGTTCCGTACCCTGTAAGAGGGGGAACCATACAATTTCGTTATACAGCCGACACATTAACCGTTTTAGAGTCGCTTGTAGCATTTCAAAATCATATAAAATGGGGCCGATCATCTGTTGCTTCTAATTGGGCAAGCTCTGATGTCGTTGGTTTAAGTGGAACAATGTTGTCAACGAACCAAACTATAACAGAAACACTTACAGGCTCAACATCAGGCACGTATGTTTTATTTGCATTTCCTAGTTCATATACATCAATACACAACTTAGGTTTTTATTATAATGGGCTTACAGCTGGGTTTGAAAGTGTTTCAATAGTAAGTGTAACAAACTCTGAGTCCTATACAGAAAATTACAAATTATATAGAAGCACATTGGCATCAATGGCGAACGCAACCTTACAAACTTCAACACAAGCGTTAGCTTATAAGAACAAAATTCATTATGGTGTTTCTACAACCACAGGCGAATCGGGTGATTTATTTAATGAAAGTGTAATTAAATCGTTAGCTAGCTCTTTTATACAAACAGGGGCGTCAGGCCAATCAACATCAAAAAGTATCACAGGAAATGGCGCAAATAAATATGTTGTTTTTGCCTTCCCTACACGTTTAACAAGTTTAAATGCAAATGGAATAAAATATAATAATATTACAGCTTCTTTCAATTCCTATGACAATATTTCAGTTCAAAATGATTCTGGGTTTACAGAAAATTATATTGTTTATAGGTCGGCTTTAGCAAATATGGGAAATCATACATTAAGCACAAGTACAAGCTCAACTTTAATTAATAAATTATATTATGGGCCAACAACAGACTCAGAATTAACTACTGAATCTGAAATTGAGGGTCTTTCTAATAATGTTGTGTCAAATGACCATACTCGAAATTGGCCATACACAAACGTTTCAAATAAATTTCTGTATATTTCAATACCAAGCAGGTTAAGTGATTTTCATTCAGAGGGATATAAATACAATAATGAATTAATTGCTTTTACCAAGCAATCAGGTACGGTAGCCGTTGTAAACACAAGCGGTAAATCAGAGACTTATGAAACTTACAAAAGTAACATACAAATTACTGGAAACCACACTTTAACAACATCAACCAGTTCACTTAAAACAGGAGCTTTAAGAATTTACTATGGAAGATGTAATAAAAACACATCGTTTAACTCTAATGACATAATTGGACTTGCAAGCGCAGGAGGGGGGTCAACTTCTGAATTATCAAGTGATGCAACTCAAACATGGGACGAAATAACAATGGATTCTTCTCGTCAGTATTGGGTTTTAGCAGTACCTACTTATATTAGTGGTTCAGGTTCCCTATCTTTTGTTGATACAGGTACTGGGTTTGCAGTTGGTATGCATAGTTCATCACCAAGTACAGTGTCGGTCACTAATCAATGGGGCTTTAATTCTGATTATTATGTGTATGCTACTAATCAACAGCTTGGAAATGGCAATTCAATAATAGTGAGGAGTAGCTAATTATGGGAATACAACTATCAGACAAGATTATACCCTACGGGGATTTCGATATGGTAGACGCTTCAAGGGTTGCAGGCGGTTCTGGCAATACGCTTGATACTGATTGTTTAGCCGATAGTGGAGTTACGGCAGGGTCTTATACTACCAGTAATATCACAGTCGATGCAAAGGGACGTATTACAGCAGCATCAACAGGAACTGGTGGAGTAAAAAGCAACTGGAATGAAACCGATTCTGCCTCATTAGCATTTATCGAAAACAAGCCTACCATTCCTAGTGGTAACCAAATAATAGATTGGAGTGCCGGAACAGGCTCTATTGGCCCTAAAATACATTCTAGCAACTACACAGATACACAATATTCTGAGGCGACATCTTCACTAGCAGGTTTAATGTCTACAGCCCACCACGACAAACTTGATGGTATTGAAAATAACGCAACATCAGATCAGTCAAATGCAGAAATCAGGGCAGCCGTAGCAGCAGCTACCGACTCAAATGTGTTTACTGATACCCTCAAAACAAAACTTGATGGTATTGCTGCAAGTGCAAATAATTATTCGATTAGTAGTGATTTGCTTGATGAAGACGATATGGCATCTGATTCAGCAATTAAAGTACCATCTCAACAATCAGTTAAGGCCTATGTTGATAGCAATGTAGGGTTTTGGGCGAATGACTTTGCGGATCATTTATACCGTAGCAGCGGTAATGTTGCGATTGGTAATGTTAATTCTCCCAACGAGCGACTCCAAATCAAGGGCGCTGGGCATCAAAGAATCTTAATAGAGACAACAGGGTCATCCAAGCAGACAAGTATAGGGTTTGAATTTAATGGCACACAATCATCAGACCCTTGGTGTTTGGGACGAAGAAGTAACGGCCAGCTAGCCGTATGTAAAGACGATGATTTAGATAGCAATGCAATGGCAATTTTTTCAACTGATGGTACCCTCAATTTATATGGTTCAAGCGATAACAGAACGTTACGTTTACGAGCAAATGTTCCTGGAATATTATTTTCTGAGAATAACCAATCTAAACACCACTTCTTAAGCCAAGATTCATCTAATTTAAGATTCTTGTTTGATTCAACAGGTAATGAATCGTTTGATACCATTAATGGAGTTATTACTACCAACGGATATTGGCTAATAACTAATAGATTAAAAATAGGTAGTTCATCAGTTGATCCGTCGTATCCACTCGACGTGGTAGGCGACATCAATTATACAGGTACTTTTAGAAAAAATGGTAGCGCTATTAGCTTTGTTGACGCGTCAGCTAATAACACATTTACAGGAAATAACACATTTAGTGGTGGCAATAAAATTGTCATACAACACTCAGTTAATGGAGGCGGGTCGAGAGGAATCTTTTTTTGGACGTCCTCAGACGCCAATTGGGGTGCTTATATGGCGCAAGCTGGAACTTCAAGAAGTTTAGCTAATGGCAATGCGTGTAGTTCACTTTCAGGAAAAACTAACTACCATATAAGATTTAGGGTTCAGGGCGCGTCAGATAAAGGGTTTTTGTGGGAAAATTCCAGCGAAAATGTCCTAATGTCCTTAGAAGCCGACACTGGGAATCTGTATACAAAAACAATCAATTCTTATACCCAAACCGAATTAAATGGAATATCGACAACTGGGCTATTTGTATATAACGAAACTAATCAACAGCCTCAAATACGGTTAGGTTCATCTTGGCGCAACTTTTTATGTCATGATGCCTCCGGTAATTTTACTACTACGAATGGCTCAGATTTTACCCTGTTAAACGGGGATTTGCAGGTAATGAATGCCAATGGAAGCGTATTAGGATTATTTTCTACGACAAGCGATAATTTTATTCACAAAAACCTGAGAGTAGGTGACGCAAGTGCATCACGCCTCAAAATGGGTGAAATTAGCGGATTAACTGGTCTTGGTTGTATTGCCAATAATGCTATGTTTACAAGTACGAACTTTGGTTTCGCACAAGACAACTCAGGCTCTACTTACTTAAATGCTAAAAGCGGGCAATATATCAGACTTCAGAATAACAACACAACAAAAGTATTGGTAGGCGGATCATATTCAGAGTTTTACAATGAGATTCGCATTGGCTCAAGTTCAAAAGCACTTGTTGGCAGTAGGGACGGAACCTGGGCCGGGATTAAACACCTAAATAGCTCTACGTGGGCGTTGTTCCAAAATGCAAATGGGTATATTTACATGGATACACCTCATGGCCAAGGCATGCGGTTCAGAGTTAACAGTGCCGATATATTACAGTTAAACGGAACCACTGCAATATTTAGCAAACCGATAACTTCGTCAGGTTTGCGTATTGATAATTCCTGGCACGGAACTTCGTGGCCAGGAATCTCAAATTCTGCCTTGACCACGGCCAATAATTACGCTCTTATGCAGACCTCTAGTGGACTAACGCTGATAAATTCGTCTGCTGGCCAATCACTAAATTTAAGAATTGGAAATCAAAATAAACTATCTATTACGTCAAGTGGGTTGGTTGGCATTGGCACAGCTTCGCCAACATCTCATCTCCAGGTAGAGGGGCAAGTGAGGCTTAATTCGCTGCGTTCAGGAAACAACGTTATGACCTTTTACTCCCACTATATGAGCACCTATAGTGACGTTGCATTAAAGCAAAATGTAAAACAAATCAATAATGCACTATCTAAAATAGAGCTTATTAACGGTTATACTTTCAATTGGAGCAAAAAACGACAAGATGAATTATTCCAAGACAAGCTATCAAAAATAGCTAAAGTTGGAGAGCAGCAAGATAGATTGCAAGAAGAATATGATCCAGTAACAAAAACAACAAAAACAGTGGGTTCGGTTAGCGATGAAGAATATAAAAAAGAATACGATCAAAGGCTCAAGTGGGAAAAAGCTAAAATTAAAGATAAAAATATGGGTGTTATTGCACAAGAAGTTTTAGATGTTGTACCAGAAATAGTTGATATGCGCGATGACGGTCATCTTGTAGTTGCCTATGACAAGCTGGTTCCTTTGTTAATTGAGGGTATGAAGCAGTTAAATGAGAGAATTAATAAACCACAACCTTCCAGTTGCTTTATCGTTAACTGTGAGGAGGTTTCGGATCTTTCCACTGCAACTAGAGCCGGCTATCAGTGGTCGTTTGGTAATGGATCGAATGGAATCCAAGCAGGTATGATTTTTGCTTATGATTGTGAGCTAATTGGAATATCAATAAAAACAAGAGGAAATTGTAGCGCGTCTGTCGAGGCTTATAAAAATACCAAAGGAACAAAAAAAATAATAACTTTATCAAATAAAAAGAAAAATTATATTAATTTTGAAGATAGCCCTGTTGCTTTTAAATCTGGGGATGAGTTTAAATTTAGAACCATTAAAGCGCAGGGCAATTCAAATGGTGGCGTTATATCGGCCTGGTTTAGAAGAATTTAAAAAAAGGAGAAAAAAATGAGCTTGCAAAATTTAAAAGAGACAGAAGAATTAAAAGGGATTTTACAAAATATTAATAGATTAAAAGAAGATATTAATGATATTGAAAATGACCACGGCGAAATTAAAAAAACTTTATTGGCTTCTTATAAATTGCAAATACAAAATTTATTAGCACATAAAAAATTTATAATTATTGCAACTGATGCAGAAAAGAAAGAATATACTGACTTGCTAAGGGAATTAAACGATGTCAACGGTTAGTAATTTAATTATCGATGCATTGAATGAATGCAATATAAAAAGTGACTTAGAATCATTTAACTCAGAAGAACTTGTTGACGCAAGGCAGACTTTAAATCACTTAATGTTTTCGTTGCCAAATATTGGAAAACACATTTTTAGGCGTGACGAAGGGACTTATCAATTCCCAAGTGTCGTATCATCTTTTATTTTACCTTCTACTTATTATGATCTTGATTCTGCGTATATTAGTTATAATGGCTACGATAGCGATTTAACAGAACTATCAGTAAATGAGTATAGGGATCTTTCTAATAAAGCATCAGAGGGAAAACCCACTTATTATGCGCTGTTTTACAAAACTGATTTTTCAGTTGAGGTTAAAGTACATCCCAAACCCAATATTACAGGTGCATCAGGTTATATTTTTAATTACATTGGCATTTTAAATCACATTAATTATACGGCAAACACATCTAATTTGCTTTCGCCTCCAAACTTTTATTTGGCACTAAAATGGGCTTTAGCTGATGAATTGGCTAACAAATATGATGTTCCACTTGAGAAACAAGCAATAATCTCACAAAAGAAAAATGAAGCGCTTAAAAATGCTAATTCTAACAATATCGGTCACAAAAAAACGTTTCATATCCAAGGAGCTTTCTAAGTGGCATATCATACCAAAGAAGTATATATTACACCTCCCAACCAAAACGTTGATAATGAGACGATTAAAAACGGTTTGGTTAAGTTGCAAGACTTTTATGTTCAAATGAGTGATGATGGCGTTTCACTTAAGAAACGACCTGGATTATCAGAAGTTCTTGATCTTGGCACAAATCAAAAGGGTGATGGGCTTTATTGGTTTGATTCTATCGCTGCTTTTATTGCCGTCTCGAATGGTAGAACATACAAAATAGCACAGGATTATACTAAAACTGACTTAACTGGGGCAACGATATTAGCAAATAATCAAGTAAGTTTTGCTGAAAAATCATACGGTGGAACTAACTATTTATTCATTTGTAATGGAAGCCAAGTTATCTATACGAATGGAACGGCTGCCACACAAGCAATTTCTTCTATTACTTTTAATGCAAGTTGTATTGTTAATTTTAATAATTATCTTATCGTTAATAAAGTCAATTCTAATGAGTGGTACTACAACCTAGAAGGCCTTTCTTCTGGTCAAACACCATTTGTTTGGAATTTAGCTCAAATGTTAAAGGCAGAATCAAATCCTGATTCGATTGATTGGCTAACCGTGGTTAATAACAGATTATATATTTGGGGAAAAAGATCACTTGAGACGTGGTACCTTGATGCCAGCGCAGCCGTGCCTTTTACTATGCTACAGGCATCTCAAATTAAAGAAGGCGTAATATCACCTCACTCAATTCAAATTGTGGAAAAGACCAGTCAAATTTTCTTGGACGAAAATAGACGGGTAAGATTATTAAGTGGAGGAAACTTAAGAACATTATCCACAAACTACGGAAAAGAATTGCAGAAAATAACAACAGCAACGGACGCTACAAGTGCGTATATGTTATTTGAAGGTAAGAGTTTTTATAAAATCACTTTTAAAAGTGCTAACAAGACATTTATATATGATTTAGAACTTAATGCTTGGTCAGAATACGGATATTTTAACACAGGAACTTCGGAATATTCACGATTTATTGGCGAAATTTACGCTTATTCACCGACTTGGAATAAGCATTTCTTTATGAGTAACAGTAACGGAAAAATTTATGAGTTTTCAACAAATTATAAGACAGATGACGGTAACGTTATTAATTCATTTATCGAAACAGGGAATCGAGATCACGGGACTAATAATTGGAAAAGAAGTAGAAATTTACGAGCTTTGATTACGGCTGGTACAGAATATTACAGTGCCCCAAACCAAGAGGCAGTGATTGAGCTAGAGCATGCTGATGATGGATCAGTTCTATTTTCCAATAGAAAAACAATCAGCTTAAAAAACTCAACACAAACACGAGATAACAATGTTGTTTTACTACGCCGAGGCGGAAGATATAAATCACGAAAATATAGATTATATGCCCCTGATTCGGTTAGTTTGGTTATTTATGGCATCTATGAGGAGGTCGAAATTGGAAATATTTGATGTTAACCCAGTTTTGCCAATTGATACTACTACCTTTAATGGCATGACAACCGCTCAAAAAGATACTGCTCTTCTTAATAAAATCAATGAATTGATCGATAGGAATAAAACGTTGCTAACTCTGTTAAGGGAGAATCAAAATGCATTGCAGGGAAATAACTAAACATGATTTTACTAAAGTTGGCGGATTGTTATGTGAGGTCATCAGCCAGATGAATAATCAATTTAATGTACCTATGAGATATAACATCGAAAAGATTCAAAAAGAATTTAACTCAAATTTAAACGATCAACTAAGCGTGGCGTACGGATGCTGGGAAAACAAAAAACTTTTAGGTCTAGGAGTATTTCAAATCGGAACAGCTTATCACGAAAAAGATACGCTTTCTTTTGTTGAAAAAGTTTTACATCCAGACCCGACCTTACCCAAAACTAAACAAGCTAAAGTAATGATTAAACTTATCGAATATATTGAAAAAAGAGCAGCAGAAACAAACGTAAATTCTTATGTTGTTATTGCAGCTCAAGCTGAAACTGGCCTCCCTTCTTATTTAGAACGGAAGGGTTACGGCGATAAAGAAATAAGTTTGAGAAAATTAATTAAAAAAAAGGAGTAAAAAATGGGTAAGAATAAAAACCTAGAAGCTGGAACGCGTCAGTCACTAGAATTATTGCATGATTCGTTGTTGCATATACAAGAACAATTTGAGGATAGTGAAAACTTAACCAAAGACGCTTACGGAAAAGTTAATACAAGGTTAGCGGCATCCGAAAGACAAAGTTTTTTAGATATTTTAGCTTCCAGTAACCAAGCAATTGACACTATTTTTTCTGGGCTAGATAAAGTTAGTGGAACTTTAGGTGAAAGCTACCGACAGCAAAAAAATATACTTAATCAAGGAAAAGCACAATCAAGAGCCGATATACAGGAAGGAACTCAAGGGGCTTTACAAAAAAGCGGACAGCGCACACAAGAAGCTGTCGACCAACTACAACCTTATTCTGAGGCTGGAAGGCAAGCGTTAAGTCGTTATGAGGCTGCGTTGCAAGACCCTTCGCTTGCTTCAAATTCTCCAATGGCTCAATACCGAAAAGAGCAGCTTGAAAGTCAGTTAGCGAGACAACTTAACTCGCGAGGTATCGGTCAAGGTGGTGCGCCAGTTGCAGAGTATTATAGCCCTGGTTATAACCAAATCAGCGCAGAGGAATCACAAAATTATTTTGACCGATTAAGTCCTCTGATGCAGCAAGGTTATGGGGCCGATACAATGAGTTCTCAATTAATTGGCAACCAAGGCAACTTAGAGGCTCAATTAATGGCATCGCAAGGGCAAAATTTATCTAATACTGAAAACAGATACGCGACTCAATTAAGTGAGGCGGAAAGAGCATATGGAAATCAGTTAGGAACTTATCAAGACAATGCTTATACGAATAAAGCTAATATTCAAAAACGATCAGGCGAGCAGCAGGTTGACATACGAGGAATGTACGATCAAAGGTATGCCAATACTCAGACTGGATTAGCTCAAGCATTAACGAATTTAAACCTAGGCGAGGGTATGGCCACATCCAATTTAAATATATTGAAAGCGAATGCCAAACAGAATTATTATCAAAACAAAGAAACTTTATTAGATCAAATTAATAATGTTACTGCGACTGTTGGAAATGTATTAAATCCTGTTTCCACAATAGCAGGTGTTTTAAAACCAACTGAATAAAGGAGGAAAAAATGTCATTAGCAGAAGCGTATAAGGATGGACGAGAATTAAGGAGGTTATTAACTGGAGGTTATGAAGAGGATGTAAGACAACAAAGAGAGTTAAAGCAAGCTGCAATAACAGAAAGTCGGCAAAGAACACAAGCGTCAAAAGATAGAATTGCTTTGGCCCAAAAGTCAGAAGA
>MDTG01324354.1_pt1 | contig 30604 bp, 29 predicted proteins | sample 811421 | NCBI WGS metagenome assembly MDTG01 (sample SAMN05326645, study PRJNA326480) | marine metagenome | isolation source: seawater | place: Pacific Ocean: South East | collected 2011 | reverse complement strand
TAATCTTGCTTGCGCAGTCTAAACGTGCGCTTGAATTAAATATTCCGCTCTATAAGAGCGTAAACAGGTTGAAGTTATATAAAGCCGCTATATGTGTCGAAACAGCGCTACTAGAAAAACGGGATGAGGATTTCATCGATGCAATTGATAGAGTATGTATTGATGTTGAAGGGATAGTTGTCAACACAATACCGCCCGAAGAAATCCAAAGACTAAAAACGGCAATAAGGCAAAAACGTTATAAAAATAACGATTTCAATCGCCTTTTAAGCGAGTATCAGAGCACAATTACATTCATCAAAAACAGGTTGCAGAGCTGTTGACTTATAATCCTATTACATTGCGAGGGTCTGTCAGTAATTTTACGACACAATAAAACCAAGCAGGTTGAATGTTGAAACGTCATAAACTTAGTCAGAAAGGCAACGTTACCAAATTGTGTTTCCTCAAAAAATTAGACTGAAACACTTTTTTGACTTGATTAAGAACGCTAAATTTAAATTGGCTAGTTAAATTTGTACCAAGTTCTTTCATCAATTAGTTTGTCCCTCGGCATGTCAAAGCACTGTGATCGGTGTTCACTATGCTTTAGAACAGCTAACGACAACTAAAAATGTAAACCAAACTTGGAAACATTAGTAAATAACCTTTGCAATGACACTGCTAGCGGACTAACAGTGCCTTTAGCTTTAGCGGATAACTAAAAATCGTTAACGGGCTTTACATCTAATACCTGGCCGTTGGTGGCGATTTTAAAAAAGACCTGTTCAGCTTTGCTGCTATTAACCGCGCTCACTATGTAATAGCCCTCTTCAATGCTAACGACCGAGAATTGCATTGCTTCCAGCTCTTTCCATGACGTATCCAGTTTGCCGACAGCAAAACCAAAATCTTTAAACGTCATCTGCTGCACCGACTTCACCGCGATAGCCAAAGCCTGTTGGCTACTAATGATTCCGTGGTCCGCATGAGCCATTGCGCCGCCGCTGATTAATATGCAGCACAGCGCTGCTGCTGAAACTAATTTTTTCATTTGAATCTCCAAGTTATGTGGGTTGAATTATTGTTTCAGACCAATGACGTCATACTGGCCTTTTACCATCAGTTGCACTGCAACCGGTTTATCCGACTTGTTTTTCCAGTACCAGCCGTGTGAGCCTGCGAAAGGCGCGGTAAAACTGCCTTTAACCTCACTATTGGTGGCGATGGTGTAGCTCTCAAAGTATCCGGTGGTATCGCCCTCAGGCTCACCATGCAGGTCGTAGTACAAAGGCTCGCCATCGGTCAGCCATTCGAAAGTCATTTTGGCGTATTGCGGCATGGCAAATTTGTACTCAACGCCGCGACCTGCCGGCACTATGATTTCAATCGTTTGAAACTCAGCACTGCCCTTTGCTAATGCCTGTGCTGCAGCAGGTTCAGCGTTTGTCGCCTGTGCGATACTGGTCAATCCCAGCTGTTTGCCTATACCTGTCGGGTCAATGTTGTACTCGGCAGGAAGAATTAACGTTATCAGTGCAATAACTGCGACAACTGCCGCCGCCACGCTGGCTTTAACCAAGGTTTTTGTGCTTACCGTATGTTGCATAGTGTTCTCTTCGTTGTTCAGTAAATTAAGTAATGTTGTTCAGTAAATTAATTGATGAAGTAACCCGTCAGCTGATAGCCCATCAGCATGATGCCGGCACTCATCAAGGCGGTGTTAGTCAGGGTAGAAAAGCGCTGAAATGACGGCACTTTTCGCCAGGAATTAATGACAAGCAGAATTAACGCTAACGCCGCGAATTGGCCCAGTTCAACGCCGATGTTAAAGGCAATTAAATTGGTTAACAGTCCTTCCTGTGGCAGTTGAAACTCCTGCAACTTGGTTGCCAGGCCAAAACCATGAAACAAACCAAAGATCAGTACCGCTGCGCGCGTGTCCGGTTGCCAATTAAAACAGCGCTTAAAACCGCCCAGATTGTCGAAACCTTTATAGATAACTGATAAGCCGATAATGGCGTCAATCAAATACGCATTGACCTGAATATCGTTAAGGACACCCAACAACAACGTGATGCTGTGGCCCAGCGTAAACATGGTTACATAAAGTAAAACGTCTTTACTGCGGTACAAAAAGAAGATCACCCCGACTAAGAACAACAAATGGTCATAGCCGGTGATCATATGCTTGGCACCGATATATAAAAACGGGATAAATTGTATACCCTGATTTTGCTCTAAAAATGCCCTGGTGCTGTCATCCACACCATGGGCAAAAGCGCTGATGCTAAGCAGTGATAACACGCCGATTAACAGCCATAACCCCGTTTGCATTAATTTATTTGGCATCGACAGACTCCAATACTTCAACGTCAGTCACCAGTGACTCCTTATCTTTATGTAAAATGCGATACAGCGCCGGAATAACAAACAGCGTAAGTAAGGTAGACGAGATAATCCCGCCTATCACCACGGTGGCAAGTGGCCGCTGCACTTCGGAGCCGATGCCGGTGTTAAGCGCCATTGGAATAAAGCCCAGCGAAGCCACTAATGCCGTGGTTAAAACCGGACGTAACCGCGTTAAAGCCCCATCAAAAATGGCCTGCTCAAGCCCCATGCCCTCTTTGCGAAGTTCCCGAATAAACGACACCATTACCAGACCATTTAAAATCGCTATACCGGATAGGGCAATAAAGCCAACCGCAGCCGAGATAGAAAACGGAATGTCACGCAGCAATAAGGCAGCAATACCACCGGTCAGGGCCAGTGGCACACCGGTAAAGATGATCATGGCATCTTTGAACGAACTCAGCGCCAGAATTAACAAGCCGATTATCATCAACAAAGTAACGGGCACCACGATGCTCAGGCGCTGTGAAGCCGATTGCAGTTTTTGATAAGTGCCGCCGTATTCCAGCCAATAACCGGCTGGGATATCCACTTTGTCTGCTACGGCTTGCTGAATATCAGCCACAAAGCTGCCAAGATCACGCCCGCGTACGTTGGCGGTAACCACCACCCGACGTTTTCCATTTTCACGGTTAATCTGATTCGCCCCTGAGACAAGCTCCAGTGACACCAACTCCTGTAGCGGAACCGTGTGGCCATCCGGCAAATGAATTGGCAGATAACTGAGCGCATCCACATCCTGTCGTCGCGATTCACCCAGGCGCACCACGATGTCAGAGCGAACATCGCCCTGATAAAACTTGCCCGCCACAGTGCCGCCCATCGCAGTGGCAACCTGAGACTGCAGCTCAGCCATACTGATACCATGTTGCATTAACTTTTGCCGATCCGGCACCAGGTTCAGCATCGGTAAGCCGGTAAGCTGTTCAACCTGTATATCGGCAATGCCCTCAACCTGTGCAATGGCAGAACCTATCTCTTCTCCCAGTGCGGCCAAACTGTCAAAATCATCGCCAAACACTTTAATGGCTAATTCAGAGCGCACCCCGGCCAGAAGCTCGTTAAACCGCATCTGAATAGGCTGTAAAAACTCGTAACGATTACCAGGGATCGGCTCAACTAAAGCAGCAAGCTCTTCAACAAGCTGTGCTTTGGGCTTATCGGGGTTTGGCCACTGCTCACGGGGTTTTAAGATAATAAAGTTATCAGCCACACTGGGTGGTACAGCATCAGTTGCCACATTTGCGGTGCCTATTTTGGCAAACACCCGCTCAACCTCCGGCATCTGTTTAATTTTATCTTCCAGTGTTTCCTGTAGTGCAATGGCTTGGCTTAGCGAAGTGCCGGGGATCCGCAGCGCGTGCATAGCAATATCACCTTCATCCAGATTAGGGGCAAACTCACTGCCTAAGTTGCTGGCCTGGTAACCAAACACCACCACCAACGCTGTGGCGGCAGTAACGACCAGCCAGCGCCCTTTCAGCACCCAGTTTAACGCGGGTCGATACAAAGCCGCCGCTCCCCGGATAAGCGGGCTGTGTGTTTCTTTTACCGGCTTTTTAAATAATAAGGCAACCATTGCAGGCACAAAGGTGACAGACAGCAACATAGCGCTTAGCAGCGCAATCACCACGGTAATGGCCATCGGATGGAACATCTTGCCTTCCACTCCTTCCAGCGCAAAAATGGGCAAGTACACCACGGTGATAATAAAAACACCGAATAATGCCGGTCTTATCACTTCCCGGGTGGCATCAAATACCAGTTGCATGCGCGCTTTCAAAGGCAGAGGATTACTTCCCGCCTGGCTTAGCCTGCGCAAACAGTTTTCAACGATAATGATTGCACCATCGACTAACAAACCAAAGTCCAGTGCGCCCAAACTCATCAAATTGGCACTGACACCGGTTTTTACCATACCGGTAACGGTCATTAGCATGGCAAATGGGATCACCAGGGCGGTTAAAAATGCTGCGCGGAAGTTACCCAGCAGCCCAAATAACACCACGATAACCAGAATAGCGCCTTCTAACAGATTGGTTCGTACCGTTACTAACGTTTTATCCACCAGCGTAGTGCGATCATATACCGCAGTGGCCACCACGCCTTCAGGTAAAGTCGTGTTAATTTCTTTTAGTTTTTCGCCCACCGCATGCGCCACGGTCCGGCTGTTCTCGCCGATTAACATGAACACAGTGCTCATCACCACTTCACGACCATTCTGTGTCGCTGCGCCGGTTCTGAGCCCCTGGCCGTTTTCGATATCTGCCACATCTTTAATGGTCAGTGCCGCGCCTTTGTCCGAGCGTAGCGGAATATCAGCGATAACCGCAATATCTTCGGCCTGGCCGGGCATTCTGAGTAGCCACTGTGCACCGTTTTGCTCGATAAAACCGGCACCACGGTTTTGATTATTAGTAGTAATGGCATCGACGACATCAGCCTGTGTTAAACCAAACGCCAGCAGTTTTTCAGGTTTAAAGGCTACCAGGATTTCGCGCTCAAAGCCGCCAATAGGGTTCACTTCAACAACGCCCGGCACCCGTATCAGCTGGGGTCTGATGGTCCAGTCATGTACGGTGCGCAAATCCATCGGCGTAATGGGCGAGCCATCTGCATGCGTTGCGCCAGGCGCGGCATCGACCGTAAACATAAAAATTTCGCCCAAACCCGTCGCTATAGGCCCAAGTTGCGGTTCAAGGCCAGCCGGTAGCTCCGCACGGGCCGCTGACAAGCGTTCATTCACCAGCTGCCGGGCAAAATACACATCAGTTCCATCGCTGAAAATAGCAACCACCTGAGATAAGCCATAGCGGGACACTGAGCGGGTATAGGTTAAGCCCGGTAAACCCGCCAACGCGGTCTCCAGTGGAAAGGTAACCCGCTGCTCCACCTCAAGTGGGGTATAACCGGGTGCTTCAGTGTTAATCATTACCTGCACATTGGTAATATCGGGCACCGCATCGATGGGTAACTTCGTGAAGTTCCACAGTCCTAATCCGGCTACGGCCAACACCATAACCAGCACCAGAAATTTTCGCTTGATAGAAAAGCGTAAAATTGCTTCCAACATTATTTACGCTCCTAGTGATCGTGAGAGGCGCCAGACTTTTCAATGTCGGCTTTTAAGATAAAGCTGTTCTGGCTAACGTACTCCGTGCCCGGTTTCAGGCCGCCGAGCACTTCAATCCATTCGCCGTCATGGCGTCCCAGCTCCAGCATACGAACTTCGTATTGCTCGCCAACTTTGGCATACACTACGGTAAAATCCCGAAACGCTTGCAGGCCGGTGCGTTTAACCGCCAGCGGCACATCTATCGTGGCCACTTCAATCCGGGCACTGACAAAACTGCCGGCAGTAAATTCATTCTGACTATTTGGCAGCCTTACCCAGACAATACGGGCCTGGTCATCGCGCACCTGTGGCTCTACAAAGGCAATACTGCCACTGTATGTCTTGTCTGAGCCTGCTATTTTTAGGCTAACCGGGGAGCCGGGCCGGACTTTTTGGTAATCTTTAGGGTATACCGCCAGTTTTGCCACGTAGTGGCTGAGGTCGGCAATCGTCAGCAAAGCACGGCCAGCGGTTTGCTCTCCGTTACCGGCAAACTGTTGTGTGACGACACCTGTCAAGGGTGCCTTCACCTGATAAGGCTGCAAACTCTCGTTGCTTTCGATTGTGAGTAAGGTTTGGCCTGTTTTTACTGTGTCACCAAGCGCGACATGCAACTTAGTGATTTCACCATCAAACCGGGCCGCAATAGTGCGCTCTGCACCGGTTGGCAGTGCCAGCGTGCCATAGGCAGGGATCGTCTGGTGCAAGGTGGCCGGGCCTGCTATGTCAGTTTGAATGTCCATCGCCTCAGCCACGGCCTGTTCGATAGTGGTTCGGCCTTCAAAATTGTCATACTGCCAACGGTATGACTTGCCCTGATGTTTCGCTGTGATCGTCACCACAAAAGAATGCGGCTCGAATATTTGCATATCGCCGCGCAGTAAATCCCCCTGAGCCACAAAGTTGATATCGTCCACCCCATCGCCTAAGCGAGTTAACTTGATATTCAACTCTACTGTTGCCGGGTCGGCCGCTTTACCGCCAGCAGTAACCCACACCCGAAATTCAGGCGGTACACCGGTTTCAAAAATTGCCAGCTCCAACGCAAATTCACCGTCGCGTAGCATCCGCCCCCCGTGTGGGCCCTTTTCTGCTTCGGCTTGCTCTGCAGCAGGTGCCGATGCCGCCATTATTGTTGCAGGTAAAAAAGCGCTGCTGGCCATGCCGATATTCAGTAATAGCGCCAGACTGATTGACGAAAACGTGCTGTTATTTTTCATAGTTTGTCTCACTGAGAAATAGATGTACCGGTCAGGCGCTGAATTTCGATGTGCTGCAAATGCAGACTCTCAAACGCCTCAAGCAGTTGGGACTGGGCACTGAGCAATTCCCGGCGCACCCCGCTGTATTGGTTGTAACTGAGTTGCCCTTGCTCAAACGCATTACTTGCCTCTGTCAGCGCCTGCTCTAAGGTGGGCACAATCGCCGTTTGTACGGTATTAATAACATGCTGTGAATGCGCCATTTCCTGCAGCAAAACATACAGCTGCGCATCCAGGGTTTGCATCAGGGCAGTTTGTTCGCTTGCCAACACGTCCTGCCGGGCTTGCAACGCTGCCAGCGTGCCAGCATTACGGTTGCTGTCGCCCCACGGAATGGACACACCGGCAACTACACCAAAGTCATCACTGGCTTCATAGCGACGTATCCCAGCGGTAAACTGCCATTGCGCTTTAGCGTCAATTCTTGCCAGCTCCATCTGCGACTGTGCAATGCGCTGAGCACTGCCAAATTGTTGCAGCCGTGGGTTTTGTTTTAACTGGGCCAGCTGCTCTTCAACCGGGGGTACCGCTGGTATGCTCAGTAAATTGCCGGTTAGCTGGTAAGGAGTGGTAGGCGCTCCCCAAAGCGAAGCTAACTGGTACTGGCTGGCATTGAGTTCATGCTCGACATCCTCTACCGCCAGTTCACGGCGGATCAGCTCTGCTTTTGCTAGCTGTATTTCAACACCTGAGCTTTTACCGGCCTGAGCCCGTTTTGAAATGGCTGCCACCACGTCCTTTGCCTGCTGCAGGGCTAACTGGTTTAGCTTAAGACGCTGTTGTTTCACCAGAATATCGATAAAGCGTTTTGCTACAACCGCAGATAAATCGAGCGCTGTAATGTGCTTTTGCAACGCCAGCGTATCGGCTTCACTTTTTACCGCGCTAACCCGGCTGTCTATCTGCGCTTGTTGTAGTAGCCAGGAAAATGTCAGTGTGGACTGCATTCTATTAATTCCACTGTGCTCACCTGTCCCCAGCGCATCTTCAACCATAAAGTCGATTTGTGACCGCTCGCCAACCCCCGCTTGCTCAATTCTGCCCTGCAAAACACGCTGTTGTGATACCAGCGCCTGCAAATCAGGGTGTTTTTCCAGTGTCAGCGTTACTGCATCTGCCAGGCTGATAACCTGGGGGCGTGCTATGGGCTCTTGTGCAGCGGCTGACAGAGATAAACTTATCCCTATTAGCACAGCGTAAAACCGATAGCCAATCGGTTTTTTGAATTTGCGTTTAAACAACATAACTGCCATTCCCGGTCCTTATTTAATGGGTAATAAAGGTTTCAATAAAGTGATGCAGGCTATCCACCGTTGACGCCACCAGCAGCGGCGAACAGCTAAACAGCAGCAGGGCCAAAACGATTGCCGACCGCGATGTCGATAATGCGGGGTTAATCAGACACTGTACCCGCACACTGGTTTGGTCGTTACCAAAATAACTGGCTACGCCATCGCAGCATGGGCTTTTATTGCCGAAATTCAGATTGCGCTGTAAACGGGCGACATCAATAAGCGTTTGGGCAACATCAAGATTATCATAAGCATCCGTAGCCGCGCAGTCGGCTATCTGCTCAGTCAACAAGGTAAATTGCGTGATCAAACTACGGGCTATTCCTGCAGGGTAAAAACAGGCAAGAGCGGCAAAGACGGTCTTAAACAGTGGATCTCTGGCAGCAACATGCGCCATTTCATGCCTGACGATAATATCAAGTTGCTGCGGGTTAACCTGCTGCTGCAGTGCTGTGGTGACATAAATTCTGGGGCGAATAAGACCAGCGGTAAAGGCCGTAGGAATAGACAACGCTAACGAATAGTACCGACTCTGCTCAGTCGTTGTCTCTGGCTTAATATCAGACAAGCTTAGCAACGCTGTCATCGCGCTGGCTTGTTTGCGACGATAAAACACGTTGCGCGCTATTGACCACGTCGCATAGGCAGCCGCTGAAAACAAGGTAATAGCGTGCCAACTGGTAAAACTAAACAGATCGACATGATGCCAGTGCGCCAATCCACTTAGCCAGGTTGCGGCAAAAATATCTGACAGGCTTGGCCACAGCACACCGACACAACCGGCGGCAATCCACCAGGGAGCACTTACCCATGCCCATAAGATGGCTTTACGCAGACCGAAAGTAAAATGCGCTAAGCGGTTTAATATGGCACGGAAACTGATACAGAGCAGGACAACGCTGATAGCAAAAGCCAACACGGCAATACTGAGCAAATTCAGTGCTATCGCCAGATCCCCAACCAGCATAATGCTTAGCCCCCTCTGCGCAGCTTACGCTGGGCTTCTATCAATGTCTGTAACTGATCCAGCTGAGCATCATTCAGGTTGGCAGAGGCTGAACTAAAAGCAGCAATCAGGCTATGTTCGCCATCGGCAACAAAGTCGCTGGTTACGTTGGTGATAAGTTTAGCTATCAAGGCCTCACGGTCTACTTTGGCGCTATAATAATAAGCATGGCCTTGCTTGGTGCGACCCAGTAATCCTTTTTTAAATAACCGATCGAGTGTGCTTTGAATGGTATTGAGTGAGTTTCCGCGCGACTGTCCAAGCACGGCATGTACCTGCTTGGCATCAGATTCAGCAGCATTCCACAAATAGTGCAAAACCTGTTTTTCTAGTTCACCTAACTGCATGACATATTTCTCTTACCACAGTGGGCATAATCATGGCACAACAAAAACCGACAGGCAATCGGTTTTTTATTTTGAGGGGTGAATATGAGCTGGTTAATTATTAAGTATCTGGTAACGGCGGCTATAGAGGTTGCGGCCTTAGAGTTAGCAAAACGCAGTGACATTCTCGGAGCATTTATTGTCGCGCTACCGCTGGTCACGATTATTGCGATGATCTGACAGTATACCGAAAAGTAACCGCTGGAAAAAATTGCCAATCACGCTTGGTATATTTTCTGGTATATGGCGCCAACCTTACCGATGTTTTTATTGTTTCCTTGGCGACTTCATTGACTAAGCTTCTGGCCAGCTTTAGCCGATGTTGCATGTATTACAGTGATTCTATGGTAATAAACCCATTTTTAATTGACGCTTGAAGTAGAAGGTTGCGTTATTAAAGCCTGTTTGTATTTCGGTCGATTGCTTTTCGGATATTATTACCACCAGGTCATATATAAGAAGATTATCCGAGTACTTTCCGTGGCCGTTTGAACTTTCATGCAAACTGACTTATCATATGCTCAACACAATTATGGATCACGCATGCGATCAGGTAATTTATTTATCATAGTACTTTGCTTGCTGTTTCTCTTTAAGGGAACTGGCCTGTATGCTATGGTCCATTGCCAAAGCCAACAACACCACCAAAGCTCAATAACATTAGATGCAATGACTGATCAGAAGTCATACGCCAATCATCATCACTCTACATCAGATGGTGCCGAAACATCACCAAGCATGCTTGTAGATAACACGTTGGGTAATACTTATTTAGCCAGTGCAGAGCCATGCGAAGCCTGTGACCATTGCTGCTCAATTCATTGTGTGCCTTTACCACTGGTATCTGCAGCAGCTGAAACAGCTTGTCATGACAAAGTACTGCAAAATGCCTACTTCCACACTACCGGTATTGTTTTACCACAAGAACGCCCACCAAAGACCGCATAACCCTCTTATTTCGACCTTGAATTACCGATGTATTACTTAGCGACCATGATGGTTTGCTGACATTTTTCACATATGCATCATATAGTTAATTTTATTGAGGATATTGATATGTGTAAGAGCATTGCCACGCAAGGGTTGGCGGTCGCTGGGCTTTGGCTATTCAGCATTTTTGCTACGAATAGTGTGATAGCAAACGAGCCAACAATACCGGCGCCACTGCAAAATGATGACGTGCAAACAGCGCCGCTTTATATGCCGGTTGCACCGCAGCAAATGAAGGTCCCGGCTGTCAGTAACTGGGCAGAAGTTAATCAACGTGTCCACGAAATTGGTGGCTGGATGTTTTATGCCTCTGAGGGGGCGATGGACCACGAGCATCATAAGCAACCTAAACAGCCTGAGCCAACAACTAACCATCACGAGGGCCACTGATTATGCCAATGCCTTCAAGAAAGCTCGCTAATACATCCTTGGTGAAGCTGGCTGTTGTTACAGCCATATTAGCCAGTTTAACAGCGTGTGCCGTTAATCCAGGCGACCCGATAAATACGGTGCAGGCTGAAATCGCAGCTATCAACCCAACGCCGTTGCGACGCATTGAAAATGACGAGCAACAGCAACAAATACAACAGCAGGTACAAGGGTTACTACTGCACCCTTTAACATTAGATACCGCGGTGGAAATCGCCGTACTTAATAATAAATCGTTGCAGGCGGAATTATTTGCATTGGGGGTATCGGCTTCAGAACTGCAACAGGCGTCACAACTCCCCAACCCAGCCATTATGCTTACCCGCAATGTGTCTGATGGCAATTATTCAACCGAATTAGAGTTTGGTTTTAATATCCTGTCGCTGCTAACGCTACCTAAAGTGCGCCAATTAGAAACGAACCGATTTGAACAGGCACGTTTAGTAAGCGCGCAGCGTATTGCCGGTATCATTGCAGATACCCGCCACGCCTATTGGAATGCCGTGGCCGCACAAGAGGTACTGCGTTATATTGAGCAGGTGTATACCACTACGGAAGCCGGGGCTGAACTGGCAAAACGGATGCTGCAAGCTGGCAATTTCAGTAAATTAGATTACTTGCGTGAACAAGGTTTACTGACTGAAGCGACGTTGAATTTAGTCAAAGCACGACAGTTAGCTTACAACAGCCAGGCAACGCTACAACAACAGTTAGGGTTGTGGCAGGAGTCAGAGCGTTTGATCCTACCCGACCGTTTACCTGAAATTCCAGCAGAGTTGACCGAATGGCGCAGTGTAATCCAGGGAGGATTAGACCAACGGTTGGATATCAGACTTGCAAAATTAAAGCTGGAACTTGTTGCGCAAAACGCCGGCCTGACCAAAGCAACCCGGTTTATTAACGCGTTTGAATTAGAGGTAGGTGGCAATTTGCAGGATAGCTCTGAAAGAAGCTATAAAGCCGTGCTGGAGTTGCCTCTGTTCGACTGGGGAACCTATCGGGTAAAAAAAGCAGAATATCAATATAAACAAGCCTTTAACGAAGCTTTTGCTACTGGCGTGTCGGCACGTTCAGAATTAACAACAAGTTATCACAACTACGCCTCCTTCCATGAGTTGGCACTGCATTACAAAAATGCCATGTTGCCCATTCAGCAGCAAATCGCAGAGGAAAATCAGCTGCGTTATAACGGTATGTTTATTAGTGTGTTTGAGCTGATTGCTGATGCACGCAATCAAATTAACGCGGTTACTGGTTATGTCAATGCAACCCGGGATTATTGGTTGGCAAAGTCGCAATTAGATATGGCCATGATTGGTGTTTCTGTCACCAGGCAAGAGAGTACCGAACTGCAATCTGTTAGCAATGCGGCAGGCGCCGATCATTAAGGAGTCATTATGTTTTCACGTCGTGAATTATTAAAAAGTATCGGTGCTCTTACGGCAGGTGTGGGTGTCGCTGCAGTCAGCCGAGCTGCGTTGGCAGGGATCCCGGAAGTGGTCAGCCAGCACTCTGCCGATACAATGGCGCCATTATTACCAACGTCTGGCCGGCCTTACAATCCTGTTGTAACCCTTAATGGCTGGACATTACCCTGGCGGATGAACAATGGTGTCAAAGAATTTCATCTGGTGGCTGAACCTGTAGTCAGGGAAATTGCGCCTGGGATGAAAGCGCATTTATGGGGTTACAACGGTCAATCACCAGGGCCGACTATTGAAGTGGTTGAAGGTGATAGAGTGAGGATTTTTGTCACCAATAAGCTGCCTGAGCATACATCCATTCATTGGCATGGCCAGCGTTTACCGAATGGCATGGACGGCGTGGCGGGATTAAATCAACCCGCTATTCCGGTGGGTAAAACCTATGTTTATGAGTTTATTGCCCGGCGCCCCGGCACCTTTATGTATCACCCTCATGCTGATGAAATGGTACAGATGGCCATGGGTATGATGGGATTCTGGGTAACTCATCCAAAAGATGCGCATCCACATATTGAAGAAGTGGACCGTGACTTTGTGTTTCTGCTCAATGCTTACGATATAGAACCCGGCGCCTATACGCCAAAAATCATGACTATGCTGGATTTTAACCTGTGGACCTTTAACAGCCGCGCCTTTCCGGGTATTGACCCATTGGTGGTGCGTAAAAACGACAAAGTGCGCATTCGCGTGGGTAACCTGACCATGACTAACCATCCTATTCACCTACATGGCCATGAGTTTACGGTAACTGGTACTGATGGCGGGCCAACGCCACCGGGTAGCCGTTGGCCGGAAGTTACCACCGATATTGCGGTTGGCCAAATGCGCCAAATTGAATTTATTGCTGATGAAGTGGGTGATTGGGCGTTTCACTGTCATAAGTCACATCATACGATGAACGCGATGGGCCACGATGTACCAACCATGATAGGCGTTGACCATCGCGGTATAACCAAAAAAATCCAGACTTTAGTGCCTGACTATATGGTAATGGGCGAACGCGGCATGGCCGACATGGCGGAAATGACCATGCCGTTGCCGGACAACACTTTACCGATGATGACCGGTGACGGCCCTTTTGGCTCGGTAGAAATGGGCGGTATGTTCAGTGTACTTAAAGTGCGGGAAGATCAGGCGCCACATGATTATTCTGATCCGGGTTGGTTCAAACATCCCGAAGGGACAGTAGCCCGTGAGTGGACCGGCGATATTGCTCAGCCTAAACGCTCTAACGAGCATGGTGGACAGCTAATGCCGCTTGAGCAACCATCGTCGAAAGAGCTGGAAGTTAAAGTGCGTAAACCTCAAGCCCATAATGGGCATAATTAGCAACGACAGGTGAATTATGAAATCATTAAAAATTAGTATGACAATAATATTAGCCGCTTTAGCAATGCCATCCGCGGTGGCGCAGGAAACTCATTCTCATCAGCATAAAAGCGAAGAGGCTCAAACTGCAGTTGACGAGATGACTACAGCCACTATTCGTAAACTGGATCTTGAATATGGCAAAATCACTCTCAAGCATGAAGCAATAAAAAGCCTTGGTATGCCTGGTATGACCATGGTTTTTCAGATTGAAGACCAGACGTTGTTTGACGGCTTAAGCCAGGGTGATAACGTGCGCTTTAAAGTGGAAAAAAAAGGTACTGCATTGGTTATCACTGCCATTGAAAAAATGTAGCACTGCTGATTTTAAAGCTATTAAGGATATTAAATAATGAACAATATTAGTTTTGCCAACGGCAGCGCGATATTTTTTGCTGCACTACTGACTTTAGTAATGCCTACAAAAGGTTGGGCTCATACCAGTTTAACATCGTCTATTCCTGCCAATGGACAAGCCGTTGCTGAAGTAAGCCAGCTGAGTCTGGAGTTTGGTGCACCACTGCGCTTGATGAGTATTTCGTTAACTGACGCTGCAGGTAAAAATATTGCACTGGAATTTAAACGTTCAGTTACTACTCAATCCCGTTTTGTAGTACCCACCAATGCTGCGTTGCCAGCGTCATCGTATCAGGTTTCCTGGATGGGTATGGGGGATGACGGGCACAAACTAGAAGGAGACTTTAGTTTTGTTGTTGATCCCAATGCAGTTACTTTGACAGCCTCTTCGACCGCAAAGCCTGAGATTTCGCTGTTTAGTGGGCTGCAACACCCTGCGGCTAAAGCGGTATTGGATTTCCATGCTGCGCTAAAAACCGGTGATACCGACGCGGTAATACGTTTACTGGCCAGTGATGTGGTTATTTTTGAAGGCGGTAGCGTAGAGCGTTCAAGTGCCGAATATCAGAGCCATCACATGGCGGCAGATATAGCGTTTTTAAAAGAGATGTCAATTGAATCTGTGGAGCATCATGTGGTGGTACACGGTGGTAGCGCACTGTCGCTGGCACGTTCAAACGTCAGCGGTGTTTATAAAGGTAAACCGATAGCACATACCGGCATGGAAACCATTACGTTGCAGCAACGTAATGGTAACTGGCAAATCACTCATATTCATTGGTCGAAATAAGTTTTTGAGCACAGGAGGGCGCTGCCCTCCTTGAGGGTAAATTGTGGACATCACTAATCTTATTACCTTGCTAGCAAAAGTGTTCACTTACGTTGCGACAGCGGGTGTGGTGGGTGGTTTTTACCTTTGGCAGTTAACTCGGCCTTATGAAACTGAGTCCCACTGGTTGCAGCGTTATATCATGGTGTGCGCTGGGTTAGGCATTGCTGCTGTGCTAATTACTTTTTCAACTCAACTACTGATGTTTAGTGGTCAGGGCTTCGCCAGTTTTTACGACTGGGAGCTCTATGCCATATTGCTGTCGGGTAAGCCGGGTTTAAGTTGGGCTTTGGCGCTGGGCGGTTTTACCAGTTGTATATTAGTGGCCATTTTTTGCTTGAAAAGCAAACTTAGCACCTGGTTAATGCTGCTGGGGGCTACCGCTGTGATGGTGTCATTTACGTTTACCGGGCATCTGGTAAGTGCCCCCTGGTATGGCAAATTAGCATTGCTGTTGCATCTATTGGCGATATCAATGTGGGTTGGCTCATTGCTGCCGCTGTGGCATCTCACCCGAATAGCTAAAACCGAAATGCTAGCAAGAGTTATGGATAATTTTGGTAAGCTGGCAATAGTTTTTGTGGGTGCGTTGTTGGTTATGGGTGTTGTTATGCTGCAAATGCTGCTGGGAGATTTACGTCTGCTATGGCAAACAGCCTACGGTCAAACGTTGTTAATAAAATTAACCCTGGTTACGTTATTGCTTGGGCTTGGTGCGACCAATAAACTATTACTGGTGCCGCAACTGGCTAAACCGAATGCAATAAAACGCCTCAGAGCAGTTATTGGTATTGAAATATGTACCGGCGCGTTGGTGCTAGGTATCACGGCCTGGGCAACGGTGGTTGTTGGTTTGGATATTTCTTGACCTTAGCTATAAAATACAATGTGAGCATCCTGACAATAGTAGCGATGCGGCAACGTCAAACGTTTGCCGCACGCTAAACTACTCGCTATCAAGTTGCAGTATTTTGCTACTTGCAGTTTTCATCTTCACTGCAACAGGTTCCTATGCACCAGCAACAGTAGACACTTCAATTGCTTCAGTTTTAAATTCTGGGGTAAAACGCTGTTTAGTCATGATGTTCTTCTAAAGTTGTATTTTAACCGAATGAGTGTCTGGTCTTTCAGGGGGAGCTCACTCCCCGAATCTTGCTCAAATAAAACTTCTCCGCTCCTACAATTAGTACCAAGCCCATAATCGCCGACCAGATCACCAGTATATCAGTGGACGCCTTTATCCAGATAAATGCTCCCAGCACAACAATGTCCAGCACTATAGCGCTAAGCACAACCGCAGCACTTGCTTTAATATCTTTGCGCAAGTGTTTAAATACGCCCCAATGAATTGCAATATCCATGAGCAGATAAAAGATTGCACCTAGTGAAGCGATTCGGCTTAAATCAAAGAAAATTGTTAGCAACATTGCTATCACGACAGTGTATACAACCGTGTGCTGTTGAATGCTGCCCGGCATGCCAAAATGCCTGTGTGGTACTAGCTTCATGTCGGTCAACATCGCTAACATCCGTGATACTGCAAATACACTTGCAATAACACCGGAAACAGTGGCAACAATGGCAAAACCTACGGTAATCCAAAGTCCGCTTTTTCCAAATGCGGGTTTTGAGGCTTCGGCAAGTGCATAGTCTTTAGCGACCACAATTTCGTCTATCGTTAAATTAGTTCCAACGGCGATTGCAACTAACATGTAGATTACGAAACAAATAAAGATTGAAACGACAATGGCATGCCCAACGTTTTTCTTTGGATCAACAATCTCACCTCCGCTATTGGTAATCGTTGTAAAGCCTTTGAATGCTAATATGGCTAGTGCGATCGAACCAATGAAATTATTAACGGTGGTGTCAGCAGGCACAACAAACGTACTAGCAATACCAGCATCTGCAACGTAGATACCCCCGCCCGCCAGCACAACTAGCCCTAAGGCCTTTGCAATCCCCATGATAAAGGATGTTGTTTGAATAATTTTGTTGCCGAGCACATTAATTAAAAAGGCAGCGATCAATAATGCTACACCAAGTGCAGGTACCATCCATGCGGCAGGCTCAAAATCAAAAAGTTGGAGTACGTAGTTACCAAAGGTTCGTGCAACTAAGCTTTGATTAATGACCATAGAAAAATACATCAATAGCGCACAACATGCCGTGATTGTGCTTTTCCCGTAGGCTTTTTCTAAAAACATCGCAATGCCGCCTGCCGAAGGGTATGCGTTAGATAGTTTCACGTAAGAATAGGCGCTAGCTGATGATATTATGGCGGCGATGAGAAAAGCAAAGGGAAACCATTCACGAGCAAGTTCAGCCACTTGTCCAGTAAGTGCAAATATACCTGCACCAATCATCACGCCGGTACCCATTGCAATCGCGCCGGCCAAGCTTAAACTGCCTTTATTATAATTAGAGTGTTTGTGGTCGGCCATCATTAATTGCCTTAAAAGTCACATTGTCTTCGTTAACCTGTAGACAAATGAGAAACTCTACATGTCTTGAAAACGGTTTAATCCTTGTGCCATCAATATTATTTCTTGATTCTCAAGCTCTAGTAAGTTGTTCATCAGCTCTTTATGGTGAGGTATAACAGCTTGCTCTTTTAAGTATGAATATAACGCTAAAACTTGTTGATGTTGGTCAATTACCCTTGCGCTTATTTCTGCCTCAGTCAAGTTCGCAAATTCACCGTCGCAATGCTCATGTAATACAATTGGATTTTTCTCCAAATACTCAATAAACAAGGTTTCTAACTCACCAAACTGCGCCTTGTCCGAAAATGACTTTACTAAAACCGCCAGATGCTTTTCATGAGTGAGTAAATATTGCATCACCATTTTCGATCGTTCTGATTGAGTCGGTGCACAATGCTCAAGGCAGTTAGCCAATTGCTCATGAAATTGGACAGTCCAGTGCAGTATGTCGCGCATACTTTCTATTTTCATAAATACCCTTGGTGTTTAGAGACTAACTAAGAATTCTGAAAGCAGTAATAATTTAAACGATGCGAATACAAACTTCATAACAGCCAGATTACCGTTGCATTACATCTTTGTCAGAAAACTGTTTTTATTAGGTGTTTCACTTTTTTTAGTCAAGATTTCAGTTAGGGTTTAAGTTAACAATTAGCGTTAAAAGAATTTTGCAGTAGAATTTTTGTAATACAAACCTTTTTAATATTACAAGTTATTAGTAAATAAAATCCTTTCCAAATAATAAACGCCAGTAAAAGGGCTTATTTAGACGAACTTTAGCTTTCATTTGAGCGCGCAGTTTTTACTGATTGTTTAAAAAATACGATATAAAAGGTTCAAAATGAATAACACAAAACAACGTCAGCGGCGCACGTTTATAAAGAATTTACTGTATACCGCTGGCGGCCTAGCCTTAACCAGCCGCATGGCTGCTCCTTGGGCTAAATCTCAAGGCTACACAAATCAAAGCATAAACGAAAATAACTTGGCAATGAATTTTGGTGATGGCGTGGTGAGTGGCGTCGTCATCGATTTAACGATTGCGAAACAAGCTAAACGTATTGCAGGCGGTACTTCACACCTAATTACTCTAAACGGAATATCACCGGGTCCATTGCTACGCTTAAAAGAAGGGCAAAATGTCACCATCAATGTGACCAATCAACTCAAAGATAGCTCCTCCATACATTGGCATGGATTTATTTTACCTTACACAATGGACGGCGTGCCGGGCGTTGCCTTCCCTGGTATAGCGCCGAATTCCACCTTCCGTTATCAATTTGATGTAGAACAAAATGGTACTTATTGGTACCACAGTCACTCTGGTTTACAAGAGCAACTCGGTCATTTAGGGCCGGTCATCATCGATCCGAAAGATGGTGACATTGGTGCCGACAGGGAACACATAATTTTGCTCAGCGACTGGACGTTCGAAGATCCGCACGATGTGTTCAGACATCTTAAAGTGGCTGAAGGATATTACAACTATCAACAAAGAACAATTGAAGACACTGTAAGCGACATCAAAAAACGAGGATTTATAAATACGCTAAAAGAGAGAGCGATGTGGGCTGAGATGCGCATGAACCCGCGAGATATTTTAGACGTTACCGGCTCGACGTACACTTACCTTATGAACGGGCGTGACGCCGCAACGAACTGGACGGCTTTGTACAAACCCAACGAAAGCGTGCGGCTAAGGTTAATAAATGGTTCCGCTATGACCTACTTTGATTTCAGGATCCCTGGATTGGAAATGGTTGTCGTTGCTGCAGATGGACAGCCGGTAAAACCGGTTACTGTCGAAGAAATTCGCATTGCGGTTGCTGAAACCTATGATGTAATTGTGAGACCTAAAGGAACCACAACCTACACGCTTTATGCTGAAAGTATGGATAGAAGTGGATATGTTCGCGGCACGTTAGCTACTGTGTTAGGCGTTCAAGCATCTGTTCCTGAACTTCGCGAAATGCCAGAGCGCGGAATGGCAGCGATGGGGATGGGAGGAATGTCTTCAATGAATAGTATGCCTAATATGGATAGTCATGGCTCAACACCTCCCATGAACAAGCATTCAACCATGTCAAAAATGATGGATATGTCACAAAGTAAAAAGCCACTACCCATTGACAGCATTGACATTAAACACGATGCCTCAGGGCATGGTGCTGGTGCATCAATGATAGCGAGCAACCCAACTAGCCGTTTAGATGAGCCGGGCATTGGATTTGAAAATGTTCAGCACAAAGTTTTAGTGTACAGCGATTTGGTAGGCGCAAAATCATGGCCAGATGAGCGCGAGCCGACTCAGACTATTGAGCTGCATTTAACTGGCAATATGGAGCGTTATATGTGGTCGTTCGATGGCCTTAAATTTAGCGAAGTTAAAGACCCAGTGCATTTTAAGTATGGCGAACGAATAAGGCTCATTTTGGTGAACGACTCTATGATGAATCACCCCATCCATTTACATGGCATGTGGATGGAGCTTGAAAATGGTAATTATCCCCCGCCAAGGAAACACACCATCAGCTTAAAGCCTAGTGAAAAAGTATCGCTACTCATTAGCGCAGATGCCCCCGGAAATTGGGCATTTCATTGCCATCTGCTGTACCACATGGATGCAGGTATGTTCAGAATTGTATCGGTATCTTAGGAGATGGCTTTGAAGAATGTAAATACGGTTTTTTTATCTCTTGTAGCTACTAGCATGGTTACCCTACTTTCGGGTGCACATGCACAAGAAGCACCACCATCTGACTGGCCTGAACCTGTTGTTGATTATTACACTGGTACAATACTGTTTGACCGCTTCGAATATACCCGCACTGATGATAATGAGAATATTGGGGTATGGGATATGGTTGGCTGGTACGGCGGCGATACCTATCGCATTTATTTTAAAAGTGAAGGTGAAAACAAACAAAATGATGGTGAGCCAACAGACATTGAACGCGCAGAGTTACTCGCTAGTAAATTAATTGCGCCCTTCTGGGAGTTACAGGCCGGCTTGGGAACACGGGGCACATTAACCAGTGAATCCAATATGGAAAATTATGCGGTGATAAGCCTTTATGGAGTGGCACCTTATCAATTTGAAATGGATAACTCGCTGATGATAAATGAAGACGGCGATATCAATTTTGCAATGGAAGCCGAATATGAAATAAGAGTCACGCAAGTCTCTTACCTCCAGCCTCGTTTAGCTATTAATGCCTCACTATCAGAATCTGAACGGTTTGACCGCCAATCTGGCTTTACTTCAATCCGACTGGGGCTTCGTTACCGTTACGAATTCTCTCGTAAATTTGCGCCTTATGTTGGCATGTATTGGAGCAAAGCGTTGGGTAACACCGCCGACGTTGAAGAACTCGCCGGTGAACCGATAAGCGAGACTGGACTTGTTCTGGGTGCGCGGTTTTGGTTTTAAGCGGATAGAGAAGATCATAAAATGGAAGTAACTATCCAGCTTTTAATTGCACTCATCGCTATAGGTTTGGCTACAAGCAGCCACTATTTTTGTTTACATAGACTGAAAACGTGGATGAATAACACTAGACTGTCACCGTTTTTAACTCTACTAGGCTTAGTTTACGGGATAACCTTAAGTCAATTAATCGCAGCTATGTGGTTTGCCATTAGTTTTAAAGTTTCCATTTCAATTGGATTGGGAGCACTTGGTGGTGAGGTCCCCATTACCTTTATTGAGACGTTTTACTTCTCAATAATCAACCTCACCACTTTGGGAATGTCTCCAGTTGAGCCGCTGGGGCACCTATATCTTCTTGCGGGGCTAGAAGCCATGACCGGTTTCTTGTTGGTAAGTTGTTCAGCATCATTAATTTTCAAAACCATGAATAAACAATAAATTAGGAGTTGCTATGACTAAGTACACTAAATTTTTTGCAATGATCTCCACCTCAACTGCAGCAATGCTGCTGATGATGTATTTCAACACATTTGAGTTTGGGCATGTTTTTTTTAGTGAAACCCGTTTGTATATGGCTATATATATGGGTGCCGTAATGGCGATTATCATGCTGCTTTTCATGTTGAACATGTATGAGAGCAAGACAAAAAACACAATAGTACTCATTGGTAGTGCAGCCGTATTTGCTATCTCACTATTCTTAGTTCGTTCTCAAACAACAGTTGCAGACTCCTCATGGATGAAAGCCATGATACCGCACCACTCCATCGCAATACTCACCAGCTCCAGAGCAAATATTGAAGACGTACGCGTAAAAACATTGGCTAACGAAATAATCAAGGCTCAAGAGCGAGAAATTAAGGAAATGAAGTGGCTTCTTGCAGACATTGAAAAAAATGGCGTAGCCTCATCGGAAGCTGAAGCGTCTAAAAGAGCGGTTCCAGAATTTAGCGGACAATAATCATAAGTTAACTAGATTTATTTAAGGACGTCGAAATGAAAAAAACAGCAAAGCTATATCGCATGCATACCAGTGAACATATTTGCCCCTATGGATTACGCTCTAAAGACCTTCTTGAAAGAAACGGTTTTGAGGTAGAAGACCATAAATTAACGTCGCGAGAGAAAACTGATGAGTTTAAGAAAAAATATAACGTTAAAACCACACCCCAGACTTTCATCGACGACAATCAGATTGGCGGCTATGACGATTTGAGAGATTATTTTGGCATGGATCAGGCGGGGCAAACCGGTACCACCTATACGCCTGTACTGGCCATTTTTGCAGTCGCCTTTTTAATGAGCTTAGCCACTAGTTTTGCATACATGCCTGGCGTTAATTTAATAAACATAGTTGAATTGTTCGTTGCCTATAGCATGACTATATTGGCCATTCAAAAGCTGCGCGATCTATACACATTTTCTAACTCCTTTATAACCTACGATCTGTTAGCCATGCGCCATATCAGATATGCCTATATATACCCGTTTGCAGAAGCGTTTGCCGGTATTGGAATGCTAGCGTCAATATCGGGATTTATAGTTGGTCCTGTATCCTTATTTATCGGGACTGTAGGCGCTATTTCGGTATTTAAGGCTGTATATATCGACAAACGAGAGCTTAAGTGCGCGTGCGTTGGCGGCGATAGTAATGTTCCGCTCGGTTTTGTTTCACTCACAGAAAACCTATTCATGATTGGAGCTGGTGCATGGATGTTGTACTCAGCTCTTTGAAAGTTCATTGGCATAAACACCCATACTACTACCAAAACGTTCGACAGTATTCTTCACTGCAGCCCAACACTGCAGCGAAGCAGGTTAATGATTATTCCGTTTGCTGTTTACGGTTATCGTTTTTGTGCACCCAATGATATAGCACCGGCAATACTAGCAACGTCAGCAAGGTTGACGAAATAATGCCGCCAATAACCACTGTCGCCAGCGGTCGCTGCACTTCAGCACCGGTGTCAATATTAATCGCCATCGGCACAAAACCAAGGCTCGCGACCAAAGCGGTCATTAGCACAGGACGCAGCCGGGTCAGCGCGCCTTCCGTTATCGCTAACAGCAAGTCACCTTTCTCACGCCAGAGATCGCGAATAAAGCTCAGCATCACCAGACCGTTCAACACCGCCACACCTGATAAGGCGATAAAGCCAATGCCAGCAGAGATTGATAAAGGCATACCCCTCAAATACAAGGCCAACACACCACCGGTGAGCGCCAACGGCACACCGCTAAAGATAATCAACGCATCTTTAAATGACGCAAAAGCCATCACCAGAATACCTAAGATCAGCAGTAACGTAACAGGCACAACGATGCTAAGGCGCTGACTGGCGGACTCCAGCTGCTCAAAAGTACCACCATAATCCAGCCAGTAACCGGCTGGTAATGTAACGTCACGGTTGATTTGGGCCTTTACCTCTTCTACAAAACTACCAAGGTCTCGCCCGCGCACATTCGCAGTTACGACTACCCGGCGTTTGCCATTTTCACGACTAATTTGAGCCGGTGCTGGCGATAAATCTAAGGTAGCTACTTCCTGTAACGGTACAAAGTCCCCATTTGGTAATGGCACCGGCAACACCGCCAGTTTGTCCAGATCGCGACGAAGGATTTCCGGCAAGCGCACAATCAGCTCAAAGCGTCTGTCGCCTTCATACAGAATACCGGCCGACGTACCACCAATTGCCGCTGATACCCAGTCCTGTAGTTCAACCACATTTAAGCCGTAACGGGCAAGCGCGGTTCGGTTGGGGATCACCGACAAGGTTGGCAAACCAGTGACTTGCTCTACTTTAGTATCCGCAGCACCTTGCACCTTGTTGACCGCTTGCAGAATTTGATTAGCGCTTGTAACCAGCTGATCTAAATCATCACCAAATACCTTAATACCCAGATCTGCTCGTACACCAGAAATCAGTTCATTAAAACGCATCTGAATAGGTTGGGTAAATTCATAGTTATTGCCCGGCAATGTCGCCAAAGCAGCTTCCATTTCAGTGACCAATTGGGCTTTGGTTTTATCCGGATTGGGCCATTCACTGCGCGGTTTTAATATCACAAAGTTGTCAGCCACATTGGGTGGCATCGGATCGGTCGCCACTTCTGCCGTACCAATTCTGGCAAACACTTTATCAACCTCAGCAAAGGTTTTGATCTTTTCCTCCAGAATTTCCTGCATTGCAACGGCTTGTTCTAACCCGGTGCCCGGAATACGCATGGCATGTAAAGCGATATCGCCCTCATCAAGCTGAGGCACAAACTCCGCCCCCAACGTGGTCGCCAACCACAGACACACACCAACCAGAGCACTGGCCAAGCCAATCACCAGCCAGCGAAATTTCAGTGCCAGCGCTAATAGAGGTGCGTACAGGGTTTTAGCGCCTCTTATAACCGCACTTTCTTTTTCACTGATTTTACCATTTAAGAACACCGCCACAGCGGCAGGCACAATGGTCAGCGACAACACCATAGCTGATAACAGGGCCATCACCACAGTCGCTGCCATTGGATGAAACATTTTACCTTCGACACCGGTCAGCGAAAAAATAGGGATATACACTATGGTAATGATAGCCACACCGAACAAACTGGGCCGGATAACCTCTGCTGTTGCCAGATACACTGTATTTAAGCGCTCTCTCAGCGGTTGGATACTGCCGTTGTGTTGTGCCTGTGCCAGGCGGCGAACCGCATTTTCGACAATAATCACCGTACCATCAACAATTAAGCCAAAATCCAGCGCACCCAGGCTCATCAGGTTGGCAGAAACGCCGGCTTGTACCATGCCGGTAATGGTCATCAGCATTGATAGCGGGATCACCGCCGCAGTGATTAACGCCGCCCGCAGGTTGCCCAGTAGGATAAACAACACTACGATCACCAATAATGCGCCTTCCAGCAGGTTTTTACTGACGGTTGCAATGGCTTTATCCACCAAGGTGGTGCGGTCATATACTGCTTCAGCAATTACACCCTCCGGCAGAGAGCTTTTGATCTGCTCCAGCTTTTGCGCCACATCCCGTGCCACTGTGCGTGAGTTTTCACCAATTAACATCATGGCTGTACCCAGCACAGCTTCTTTACCATCCTGAGTTGCCGCACCGGTTCGCAGCTCTTTGCCAATGGCCACGTCGGCAACGTCACTCAGCTTTACCGGTATAGCGTCGTATTGCGTAATAATGACATTGGCAATGTCATCCAGTGAGGTTAACTGACCGGGCGAGCGTACCAGCAGTTGCATGCCTTCACGTTCAATATAACCGGCCCCCCGGTTGTCATTGTTGGCTTTCAGGGCCAGCTCAACATCCTTAATACTCAGGCCATAATTAAGCAGTTTCAGTGGGTCGGGTAACACATGGTATTGCTTGTTGTAGCCACCAATACTGTTTACTTCCACCACACCTTTAACCTGTGCTAATTGTGGTTTTATGATCCAGTCCTGGATTTCCCGCAGTGCCATGGCATCGTAAGGTGAACCATTTTGTTGCAGAGCGCCCGGCTTGGCCTGCACCGTATACATAAAGATTTCACCAAGCCCGGTTGAAATAGGGCCCATTTCAGGCTCTATGCCCTCAGGCAACATATCCTTGATAGCGCCTAACCGGGTGTTGATTAAATTGCGGGCAAAGTAGATGTCCGTGCCTTCTTCAAACACCACCGTTACCTGTGACAAGCCATAGCGTGACAAAGAGCGGGTATAACTCAAATTGGGTAAGCCATACAGGGCAGTTTCTACCGGATAGGTAATACGCTGCTCGGCTTCAAGTGGCGAATAACCCGGTGCTGCGGTGTTTATTTGTACCTGAACGTTAGTAATATCCGGCACTGCATCAATCGGTAACTGTTGGTAGCTCCAGCTACCAATGGCAATAATCAACAGTGTCAGCGTTAAAAATAGATACCGCCTTGCAATAGCCAGGCGTAACATGGATTCAATCATAGTGCCCCCTTAATGCGCGTGCTCGGCTTCAGATTTTTCAATATCCGCTTTTAACAGATAGCTGTTTGTCGTGACATACCACTGGCCGGGCTGTAAACCGGCAATCACTTCGACATAATCCATGTCGCTGCGGCCAAGCTGTAATGGGGTAAAGACATATTCGCTATTGTTTTTCACGAAGACACCGCTTTGATTATCCAGTGTTTGAATGGCAGATTTTTTAACGGCAAGCTCAACGTTGAATTCACCGCTTATCACAGCTCCTTCGATCATTTGCCCGGACGACAGTTTACCGTCACGGTTATCCAGCTTAACTCTGGCCAGTTGATACGGCTGGGTTAATGACGGGATGATATGCGCAATTACGCCGTTAATCTCAGTGTCAGCGGCCATAATGACCACGTTTTGCCCTGTCGCGACAGCAACTTGTTGTGACGGATACAGGCGAAAATCTGCCCACAGGCTGCCAAAATCAGCAATGCTGAACAGCGTCTGCTGCTGTGCGACTTCACCAACATTGGCGCTGCGCTGAATAATAACGCCGTCAATTGGTGCTTTAATGGCATAGGTATTTAAGCTCTCATTTGACTCGACAACGGCCAGTACATCGCCTGCCTTTACGCTGTCACCCAGCGAGAACTTCACCGAGGTAAGAATACCGGGAAAACGGGCATTAACATGGCTGATGCGGTTTGGATCAGCGCTAAGCTTGCCATAAACTACCTGATGTTGGCGTAATAACTGGCTGTCAGCACGGTCTGTGACAATATTTACCGCTGTAGCAATATCATCACTAATGCGGCTGCTTAGGGTTTCATTGTGTTCATGCTCGTCGTTTTCGTCGTGCCCTTCATGCTCATTGTGTTCTTCATGCTCTTCATGCTCTTCGTGCTCTTCATTTTTCTTAGCGTCAGATTGCGGTTTTACCGCTTGCTCTTTGGCATGGACATGAGCTTGTTCTTGCTCATTGGCGGCCATCACATGCATCGGCATAAGCCAGGCTGCAATAAACATTGCCAGTGTTACATGTGATTTCATAATGCTATCGTCCTGTATGTTTTGTTTGCCACGTCGCACAGTTAATGAAGTGCGGCAGCGGGGCAATAATCTTGTCGGTTACTGGGTTACCGGCTCGGCGGTAAGCTGTTCAATCGTCGCCTGGCTCAATAGCACCGCAGTGGCGGTTTCCAGTATTTGTCTTTTTGCCTGCAACAATTCTTGCTGGGCATTAAGCCAATCCTGATAATTTGAGCGCCCGCGCTGGAAAGCATCACGCGTAAGATCCAGCGCTTGTTCCAGGTTGGGGATCACGTACTGCGCCAACTGTTGGTGACTGGTAATAAATTGCTGCCGTTGCGAGTACGCATCAAACAAGCGCTCATGCAGGATCAGTAAGCTATCCTGCTGCCGATACTCAACATTGTTTCGCTCTGCCAGCGCAGCTTCGATGGCTGCACTATTGCGACGTTCAGCAAATAACGGCACTGAGATACCAAAGGTAAGGCCTGTATCATCACTGGCCTGATAGCGTCTTACCCCTACTTGCCAACTCAGATCGGCGCGATTTTGGCTTTGCGCCAATCGCACTTCGGCGTCTTTTAACCGACGTTCAGAGGCAAAAATGGTTAGCGCCGGCGATTGTTGCAGCCGCTGATACAGCTCGGCAAAAGGGCGGCTTTGACCAAAAGCAAACAAATTACCTGCCACAACGTTAAAGTTGGCGCTGGTATCACCCCAAAAACGTGCTATGGCTATTTTTTGCCGCTCAATGCGCTGCAACAGGGCGTCCCGCCCGATCTGAACCTGAGCCAGTTGCGCCTTTGCGCGCATGATTTCAGCATCTGACAAAGCACCGCTGGCGGCACGTTTTTCTGCGCTTTGCAGCAGGGCTTCTGAGAGCTCTACGGCCTCTTCTGTCAGTGTCAATTCCTGCTGGCTGGCCAATAGATTAATATAATTGCGGGTAAGCTCTGCCAGCACATCGAGGGTTTGCGCTTGTTGCTGCCAATCAAGAGTATTGAGCCTGGCGTCTACTACCGCAGCGCGCCACTGAGCTTTATTATCCAGCTCTATCACGGAAGACAAGGCGACTGTCAGCTCAGCACCGGCCAGCCCTCTGGCCTCTCCGGTGCCCGCAACGTTCTCAAGATCTACACCGAGTTGATAACCGGGTTTAAGGCTTTGCACCTCACGCTCTGCCAGCAGTCGCTGTTGGGTAAATTTAAACTGATGCAGCTGCGGGTTGTGTTGCAGTGTTTTATCTATTGCCTGTTGTAATGTCAGTGCTTGCGGCTCGGCACGTAGCGGAAGCGCGCAAAATACCGCCGCCAGTATTGCTGGCAGCATTAGTGTCATACGCATGGGTATGCTCCTGAAAGTTAATCGTTAATAAAAAAAGATAAACAAGCAGGATCAGATATTTGGTGGAGGAACCGGTGGGCGATAGCTAATGAGGTTTAACCCTGGTTGGGTAGCGGCTATAACGCTGTCACGGAAGTTAAGTAGTTCCATGCCCTGAAAAAAAGCGATATAGCAGGAGACATGAGCATGATTACTGTGTTCGTCGGCTTCATGCTCAGAGTTATGTTCAACGTTATGTGCAGTGATTTGCTCACTGCTTACGTCGAAAAGGGTATCTGAGTGGCAGTGTTCATGTTGCAGGTCGGTGTAGGCATGGGCATGATCAGGCAAATGCATAACTAATGCATCACAGGCCATCACGGCATGATTCAGCATAATCAGCAATAGTAATAATAAGCCTGATGTACGACCTGACATAAATCCCTCAGTAAGTTAGCGCCATGGTAGCGCTATTGCAATACAACAACAAGTAACTCTTTTACGCTTTAATTTGCAAGATCCTACGCGCACCATTGAGTACAACTAATCCGATGATGAAACCCACTACCAAGTCTGGGTAAGGTGATCCTGTCCAAATAACCAGTATGCCAGCCAAAATAACGCCAACATTGGCGATCACATCGTTGGCAGAAAAAATCCAACTGGCTTTCATGTGCGCACCGCTTTCTTTTTGTTTATGAATTAGTAGCAGGCATGTCACATTAGCAATCAAAGCAATCGCTCCCATAGTGATCATCAAAGTTGATGCTGGCTCGCTGCCAAAAAGATACCGCCGTATGACCTCGCTAATCGCCCCCAACGCTAAAGCCAATTGAAGCCAGCCAGCAAGTTTTGCGGCATTTAATTTAGTTTTGCTACTTCGCCCGACAGCGTATAGCGCAACTCCGTATACGGCTGCGTCGGCAAACATATCCAGAGAGTCGGCTATTAAACCGGTCGATTGCGCCAACCAGCCAGTCACAAACTCTACCGCAAACATCACAGCATTAATGGCCAGCAACCACTTCAGAATAAAACCCTCCCGTTGCGAACCTGACGCCGTCGATTGGCTGACCTGGATTACTTCCTCTTTTTGTACCGCCCCGGTTTTTGTAAGGGACGCACCCAGCCCTAAGCTATTCATTTTTGCTTCAATTTCATTCGCATTATCAGCGTGAAAAACGCGAACCTGCCGTTGCGGGATATCAAACTGTAACAGAACACCTGACGAAACTGTTTCCAGCGCCATACGTATTAAGCGTTCCTCAGCAATGCAATCCATTTTAGGCACCCGGAACTCACTGACGTTGCTATATTTCTCATGAAAACCCGGTGCGTCGGCGCTGTTAGTTTCAATGTTGCTCGTGACACTACCCTTAGTATTGTTGCTGTCTTTTGAATTCATAACCGATAAACCTTGGGTTGTTATGCAACCTAGTTTAAAGTCTATAGTAACTATAGAGTCAATAGGCAGTATCGAGATGATCAAGATTGGAGAGCTGGCAAAAATCTCTGGCTGTTCTGTGCAAACCATCCGTCACTATGAAAAGGAGCAGCTTCTTTCGGCGAAATTACGTAGCGATGGTAATTTCCGCCTCTACGATCACGCTGATATAGAGCGGTTGCTATTCATTAAACACTGCCGGAGTTTAGATCTGAGTTTGGCAGAAATTCGTCAGTTACTGACACTGCATCACTCGCCTATGTCGCAGTGTGATGATGTCAATCAGATGATTGAGCAGCATATCGAGCAGGTAGAACGCCGGATAGCGGAATTAACACTACTTAATAAACAATTAAAAGCTCTGCGTCGTAGCTGTACCTCAAAGCGCACGGTTGAGCACTGTGGTATTTTAAAACAATTAAACAAAGCCGTTAGTCAAAGCAACTGAGCTATTTTTGGACTAAATGTAGAGGATACTCATGCATCAGCACAATCATTCCCAGCAAAAAGATGAAAGTGACAGTCGCATCGCTATGGCGTTTTTTCTTAATCTGGTATTTACCGTAATTGAGTTTGTCGGAGGTTGGTTAACCAACAGCACGGCAATTATGGCAGATGCGGTACATGATTTGGGTGACTGCTTATCAATTGGTAGTTCTTGGTTATTAAACCGACTTGGTCGTAAGTCTGCAAATCATAAATTTACTTATGGTTATCGCCGGCTGTCATTGTTGGGTGCGTTAATAAACAGCTTGGTTCTTATTGGCGGATCGGTATGGGTTCTGACTGAGGCAATACCGCGGCTGGCTAACCCGGTAATGCCAATGACCGAGGGAATGCTGGCTTTGGCTGTGCTGGGTGTTGCAGTCAATGGCTTTGCTGCTTACCGCTTGAGCAAAGGAAATACACTGAATGAAAAAGTGCTGAATTGGCATTTGCTTGAAGACGTTCTTGGGTGGGTTGCAGTTTTGGTTGTGGCTATTGTGTTGCAATTTGTGGATTGGCCTATCCTTGACCCTTTGCTTTCTATTGGTTTCACCTTATTTA
>MDTG01029673.1_pt1 | contig 30605 bp, 30 predicted proteins | sample 811421 | NCBI WGS metagenome assembly MDTG01 (sample SAMN05326645, study PRJNA326480) | marine metagenome | isolation source: seawater | place: Pacific Ocean: South East | collected 2011 | reverse complement strand
TAAAAAGCAAAAGATATAAAAAAAGAAAAAACAAAATAAAGAATCCAAAAAAAATACATTACTCAAAACTCTCTATTAGATTATTTGCTAATTTTTCGTTCTTCAAAATATCATAAATGGTATCTTTTTGAATATTTTCATCACAAGCCTTCAAAATTTTTTTAAAATGTTTATCTTTGAATATATAAGACGGGGGGACATTTTTTTCTATGGCCATGTTTTCTCGCCACATAAATAAATCTTTTTCAGTTTTATTATGAGATTTTAATTTTTTTAATCTTGGAATATATAATTTTTGCGACCCCAAACTAACTTCTTTTTTTGTTAAGTCTTTGATGGTGTAATAAGCATTCTTTTTTTCAAGAATCTTTCTTTGTTTATTATAAATTTTAATAAGAAACCTAACGTCATTAGCTGCGTAATTTATTTGATTTTTTGTAAATGGTCTTTTCATCCAATTTGAATTTGTCTCTGATTTATCAATCTCAAGACTTAGATATTTTAAAACTATTTTTGCATAGCTCTTAGGATCTTCTTTCGAAAGAAATTTTTCTGCAACTTGAACATCGAAACAATTAGATATATTTAGAGAAGCGGAACAAAATATTACAGTCGCATCGCTTCTTGCAGCGTGAAAAACCTTAACTATGTCTTTGTCTTCAAAGATAGTCTTTAAAATGGATAGGGAACTCAATTTTAAACAATCTAGTAAAAAGATTTTCTTTCGCGTAGATATTTGTATCAAGGAAAGGTTCGGATAATAAGTATTGCGCCAATCAAATTCAGTATCAATTCCTATAATTTTTTCTAAAGATAGTTCATTTAAAGTTTTTGTTAACTTAGATTGAGAATCAACAAAAATTATAGGATTTTTTTTTAAAAGGTAATTTTTAAGTTTGGAGAACAAATTATTTTTTCGTAAATTTTAAAACTTCTCTTTTAATATTTCTATCTTTAAAAGAAAACGCCAGATTTGCAATTAGATATCCTAACTTATTTCCACAATCGTAAATATCTCCATCAAGAAGCAACCCATTTGTAAGTCTTGAATCCTTTATAAAATTTGAAATAGCTCCAGTTAATTGTATTTCTCCAGAAGAATCGGGTCTTTCCCTAGAGAGATATTTCATGATTTCATTATTAAAAACGTATCTACCTGCTACAAAAAAGTTTGAAGGGGCATTCTTCGGAGATGGTTTTTCAATAATATCGTCTAAATCAAAAAAAATATTTTTATTATTTTTATTTTTTAACTTAGCTATACCATAATTTTGAACTTCAGATTTTTTTGCTTTTCCAAGAAGAACGGAAGATTCACCTGTCTTTTCAAAATGTTTTTTCATCAAAGCCAAATTATTATTTTTTGAATTTGAATCTAAAATCATATCAGGAAGAATTATTGCAAAAGGATTTCCATCTATTAAAGATTTTGCACAAAGAATAGCGTGACCAAGTCCATTTGGCTTTTTTTGTACCACACTAAATATATTACCTCTCAAATTAGAAATCTCTTTTATTTCTTTTAAAAGAGATTTTTGAAATTTTTTCTCTAATATAGATTCTAAATATTCATTATGATTAAAATAACTTTCCACAATATCTTTTTTTTTGTGAGTAACAAAAATGATTTCTGAAAATCCTGAGTCGATTGCTTCTTTTACTATGTAATGTATTACGGGTTTTCCAGCTAACGGGAGTATTTCTTTTGGAATTGTCTTAGTGGCTGGAAGCATTCTAGTTCCAAGGCCTGCTAACGGAATAATTACTTTTTTTAAGTTTTGCATATTCTATTTTTTCTTAAACACTGTTTCTTCTGTATTATTTTCTAGAAATTCATAACGAATTGTTCGGATCAAGCCTTCTCTAAGGGTTACGGACGGGACAAAACCAGTTTTACTTGCTGATGAAGAGAATTTAGTTGTACCCATAAATTTTTTAACACGAATGCTATTGATGGGAACAGTTTTTCCAAATACTTTAGAGATTAAATCTCCTAAAAGGCCTATGGCTATTCCTAGGAAAGCAGGAAGACGGAAGCCAACGTTATTTTTTTTAAATAAAATATTTCTTGTCTCGGAAATAAGACTATTCATATCAAGATCTGGCTTATCTACGTAATTGTAGATATGTAAGCCGGGTTTAAAATTTAAACTGTATTCCAAAAAAGATGCAACATTTTCTACATAAGCCATAGATTTAGGATTTTTTCCGTTGCCAAACATCACGAATCTCTTTGAAGCAATTTGCTTCAATAGGTTATAAACATTACCTCTATTACCTTCTCCGAATATTACCGTAGGTCTTATAATAACGAGTGTCCTGTTAATTGGATCCTCTTCATACCATTTTTTATAAATTTGCTCAGCTAAATATTTAGTTCTGCCATAATCGTTAAAATAATTAATTTCACTAGATTCATCCATTTCTTTCTCACCCAAACCATAAACAGCTACAGAACTAGTAAAAATAATTCTATTGATTTTATGCTTACGAGCAGCCTTACAAATATTCCTAGAACCCTCTACATTTACAGCGTCATAAAGACTCAAAGGGCGGACGTCGTCTCTATGTACAGCAGCCAAATTAATAATAGTATTTGATTCAGCGATTTGATCAAGACTGTCTAAATCTTCAATATTAAGCTTTATATTTTTTTTAGAGCAGTTAACTATATCGCCCACTTGATATGGTATATTTTTTTTTATTAGGCGAGACACTACTCTAGAACCAAGAAAGCCAAGCCCCCCAATTATGAAAACTTTGTCGTTTTTATTCATTTGTTTTAAATTATAATGATTTTCTTAAAATTGGCTTACTTTGTAAATTTAATGAAAAAATAAAATTATTTTAATATCAAAAAATAATTCTTCACGGTTAACTTCTTATCCAAAAAAAAATTTTTTTGTAAAATTTAAATCCTAAACATTTTATAAGAGTTCTAATAACGAAATAAAACCAATTTTTTAAAGGATTTACTAAATTTTCTCTACTTCTTATAAAAAAGAAATACGTCTCATGTTTTATGTAATTAAAACCATACCTTCTAGAAACCATATCATTGGTAGCTCTGAACGAAACAAGAAATTCGTCTATATTCGAAATAACGTTTCCTTTTTTATTAAGCCTAAGCCAAAGGTACCAATCCTCAAAGAAAGGCATTTCTTTATAGCCTCCGACCGCAAGAACAGAATTTATTTTGAATGCGGAAGCTGGATGATTTATAGGATTTCTATAAGCAATCATTTTTTTTATGCTTTTATTAGACAATGGAACTTTCCTTCTAGAAAAAATTTTTCCGTCATTATCTATTTCATACATATGGCTACTAACTAAATCAGGTTTGAAATCAATACAATACTTTTTAAGTTTTTGGATTCTGTCTTTATTGTTGACATCATCAGAATCAAATCTAATGACATAGTCATATTTTTTATTTAGCTTTTCTAATCCATATTGAAGGGCTTTTGCGAGACCTTCTTTGTTTCTTTTCTGAAACGATATAATTTTAAGATGCTCATACTTTCCTAAAATGTCTTTCAATTCTTTTCTTATAAACCCATCAAATACTATATAAATTGGAATTTTCTCAGTTTGATTCTCCAAAGATTTCAAACATTGATCAAAGTAATTAACTTTTTCCCCGTTATACAATGCGCCAAGAGCGCAAAACCTATAACTGTCATTTTTACTCAGATTATTCATTTAATTCAATCAACTAGATTTGTTGTTAGGAGCAGTGTCAAAATTTGATTATCAAATTTAAGAAGTTATTATAATTTTAAAAAATTTTTTTCTATACTGATTTAAGTATTTCATGGCAATTTTTGTCTTTTTTTAAGAGATTCTTGATTTATTATGTAAGCATGAATCAAAGCAAGCAGAACATAAACGTAGAAATTACCTAGTGTAACGTTAAAAAGGGACGCTATGGCAAGATATAAAGATATTGCAAAATATGTGAGATCAAGAAATCTTCTATTATATTTATAAAGCCGATAAAGCTTAAATAATGGATATACAAATAAAATATACGTAACGAAGAGACCCAAAAACCCCCAATTAATTAGATATTCTAAATACGTATTTTCTCCCCAATACTCTCCATGACCCTCTGCAATTGAAGCATTTACAAAGTTTTCCGCGCCTACTCCTAAAGGGTACTTTGATAATAAATCTAATCCGATAGAAAAAATTTTTATTCGCGTTGTATTACTCGCCTCTATATTGAAATATTCTAATTGTGCTGAAGGATCAAAAAGACTTAATAACTTTAACCCTAGAGTTAAAAACACATTAAACTCTGGTATGAATGTTCCCATGAAGTAAATGATTAAGATAACTAAACCTAAAAATCCTATTAAAGTACTAACTAATTTAGAAACAGAATTAAATCCTTTTTTTTGAAAACTATTAAATGTTTTATATTCTGGAAATCTAAATTTTAAAAATAAAACAATAATTGTGGTACCTAAAAGAGCTAAAATATGACCTCTAGATAAAGATAAGACCACGACGGTCGAAAAAATTATAAATAGTGAAATATATATTATTCGCTTACTCTTGCTGAAGTTAAAGAGCGCATACGATAGTGCTATTAAACAAGCAGGTATTATGTAAAGAATATCGTCATTTCGAGTTGCAGGCGTATATCTAAAACCCCAATATCTACCTACTGTTTTCCAAATTGAAGAAGTTGTCTCGGTGCCTTCAATGTCTCCTAAAAAATAAATGTAAGATCCATAAATTGTCAATAGTAATGCTAAGAAGACATGTGTTTTTAAAGTAGGTTCAAGCTTACTGTTAACTTTTACAAAATAATCAACTATAAATAAAAAACAAATAGATAAAAATGTGATTTTAAAAAACTGATCAGTTGCTGGAAACGGAGAAATTATTTGCGAGAAAAAATTTACCACCAATAAAAGTAAAAAAAATAATAAAATCTGAAAACTTATTTTGTTAGTTAAAATTATTTTATGAATAGAAGCTAGGATAATTAAAGATCCAAAAATTAAAGTCTCAACTGCAATTATCTCAAACAACCTAAATTGAGGTAAACAATAAACAAAAAGGCTTAATATTAAGCCAGATACAACTAATGTAGAAATGTTAGGAGTCTTAAAAAAATAGTATGAAAACTTCATAATGAATTATTTATTTTATACTAGAAGAAATAAGTAATTTAGTAGTCTTAAAAGGAAACTCATAAAATTAGTTAATCAAAAGCTGACTATATTTTTTCATAACTTCTTTCCATGAGTTTAGGTCTTTATTTTGCGAAATTAACATTTGTTGTTTTGTATAGTAATTATGGTTTTTTAGTAAGGCATCAACCTCCCCAGTAATTTCTTTTGGAGAGTAACAAACACTTACTCCTTCCCATTCACTGAGGCAACCCACATCAGTTGCAACAACTGGTTTACCAAATGCTAAAGATTCTAAAACAGCCAGTGGACTACATTCTGTTTTGGAGGTAAATAGAGTCAAATATGATTTAGAGTAAAGCCAAAATATATCTCTCCTATTAATATCATGAAGGACTGATATTTCTTTTTCTAAATTCTTTTCTTTTACGATTGAAATTAGTTTTTTGTAATAGGTGTTTCTGGAATTTCCAATAAGTAATAAATGTGATTCAGATTGTGCTGACAAATTTTCATATATTTCAATTGCAAGTTTTTGATTCTTTCCTTCAACAAAATTTGCTACAAATAATAAGATTTTTTTATTTTTTATGGATAGGTATAAATCATGTATTTTTGCTGACGGAGAAATCTTTTCAGGTACATCTGGTATACCATTTGGAATAGTACAAATTTTTTTATTAAACTTTTTAGCTGCAAATTTATGATCTCGATGTCGATCACCATTTTTTTTATCTGATAAAAATATCATCTTATCGAATTTTTTCATTAAAATTGGCATAAAGAAATAAATATAAGGAGAGAGTAAAATAGACCTACCTATCTGAAAGATAGAATTCCAGAGAGTAGAGGGAGCACAATGACTTACTAACATTAATTTAGCACCAGCTTGATTGTTTAACTTCAAAAAAAATACTAAATCGGTAGCCCAAATCTGCCATGCATGAAAAAATATAATGTCATATTCTTCATAAGCCTTTTTTAAAAAACGAAAATAATTCAAAATTTCTCCTCGATAAAAATTACTAATAAGTGGCCCACCTTTTACTTTAAATTCTTTAACTTTTATTCCATCAATAATGTCAAAATCCCTCAGTTCTTCAAACTCAGTGACAACAGTTACATCATGACCTTCGCTTACAAAGTGTTTTGCATGCTGATAGACAACCTGGGAAACTCCTCCTACTTGAGGCGAGAAAGATTGAGATGTTATTAGAATTTTCAAAATTTAAGTTTTCGAAAAAGAATTGTTGTGAATTTCCGATAAATTAGTCTGAGACTAGATAAAATAATAAATATTGGTCCGTAGAAAGAGATAAAACCAAATTCTTTAAAAGCCAAGAGTTGAACTTTTAAACGTTCTTCTAAGATATTATTAAATGAATATTTTCTGGTTAATGAGTCATCACTCTTAACGTGAACGCAAGTTTGAGAATCTATAATTTCTCCCCTATATTTAGATAACAATCTAATCCAGAGGTCATAATCCTCATATTTGTATAAATTTCTGTATCCTCCAGTATCAATAACAGCTTTAAGCTTGTAGGCTACTGAACTATGAACAAAAGGATTGTCTTTTATCAAGGCTTTTCGTAAATCTTGATCTTTATAAGAAAGAGTTGTGTGGGTTATTTTGTCATCTTTAACAATCTTAGCAGTACTTGCAATCAATCCTATGTTTAATTTATTAACTTGTATAGCATCTCTTATACTAGATAGGTGATCTGGCAACCAATAATCATCAGCATCAACTCTTGCTACCCACGAGGATTTACAGTTTTCTAACCCTTTATTCAAAGCAGCGACAATACCCTGATTCTTTTTTAATACGATTTTTGAAATATTTAGAATATTTTTTTCAATATATTCGTCAACTATTTGTTCTGTCCCATCATTGCAACCGTCAATTATTATAACAACTTTAGTTGGTAGAGCTTTTTGAGCTGAAATAGAATCTAAAGTTTTCTTAATAGTTTTTTCACCATTAAAAACAGGCAATAATACATCAAACATTATGTTTACAATTTTATTAAATTTTAAAGTCTAGTGATTCATTTTTTAAAATAAATATTTTTAAGATAACTTTATCTTGAATACCCATCTGGATTTTTAGATTGCCAACGCCAAGCATCTTCACACATCTGCTCAAGGTCAAACTCAGCTTTCCAGTCTAACTTTTTTTGAGCTAAAGAAACGTCTGCATAACTAACTGCAATATCACCATCTCGTCTAGGAGAAGTTTTAAATGGAATATTTTTACCTGAAACCTTCTCAAAAACTTTTAACACTTCCATTACAGAATATCCCTTTCCAGTCCCTAAATTTACAATTAACATATTTTCTTCTTCTTTAATCACTTTTAAAGCTTTTACATGTCCCCTTGCCAAGTCTTGTACATGTACATAATCACGTACCCCTGTTCCATCATGAGTATTATAGTCAGCGCCAAATATATTTAATTCATTTAATTTCCCTGCTGCTACCATTGATATATAAGGAATTAAATTATTTGGTATGCCACTAGGATCCTCTCCAATAATTCCGCTTTTATGAGCTCCGATGGGATTAAAATACCTTAAAGCTGCGATACGCCATCCTGAATTGATAGATAAATCTTTCAGGAGTTTTTCAATCATTAACTTAGTTTGGCCATAAGGATTTACTGCAAGTAAAGGAGAGTCTTCTTTAATTGGAAGATCATTTATTTCTCCATAAACAGTAGCCGAAGAGCTAAATACCATCAATCTACAATCGAAACTTTCCATAACTTTACATAATACAATCGTACCATTCATATTATTATCATAATAATTCAGTGGATCTTCGGCGGACTCGCCAACGGCTTTTAAACCTGCGAAATGCATTACACCGTCTATGTGGAACTGATTAAAGACTTTAGTAAGCAAACTTTCATTCCTAATGTCTACCTCAAAAAAAGGTATCTTATAATTGACTAGCTTCTCTATTCTTTTTAAAGACTCTAGAGATGAATTTGAAAGGTTGTCAATAACCACGATATCATAACCTGATTCAATTAATTCAATACAAACATGTGAACCGACATAGCCTAGCCCGCCTGTGACCAAAATTCTCAAAACTGAGAACCTCCATTTGAATGATATAGTTTTTGAGCATATTTTTTCACTTTAGCTTTTCTTTTAGTTATGACTTGTCTATATGAGTCTTTAATCTCATCATCTTGGGTAGTCCAAAGTAATGAGTTTTTGTCTCTTAATCCAACATTTAATTTTTTGTTAACAATATCGCATGGACCCAAACCCGCGTTTTCGTGGATAATATATTCCCTATCCTTAATTTCTTCACTCATGACCGATAACCCTTTATAAGTTTCAGGTATTTTGATCTTAGAAAGATCTAAAACTGTTGGTGCAAGATCAAAAAGAGATGTTAATGTTTCAACATTACTTGATTGAAGTTCTGAAGACCAAAATATCATAGGAACTTTTAAGTAATCTTCTTGAAAAGTAGCAGTTATTCCAGAAGGATCATTAAAAGAAGTTCCATGATCTGAAAAAATAACAATTAATGACTCATTTAGCATTGATCTATTCCTAAGGCCGCATAAAAATCTTTTCAAAGCATTGTCTATATATTTTAAAGAAGCGTCATATAAAATTGAGTTTGATTTATCTCTGTATTGATTATTTAAATATTTATAGATCCTTCGATATCTATCTGAACTGGGAATACTTGCTAAAAGCTTATTAGCATTTGATCGAAAATAAGCACCATAGCCTCTACAAGTATTTAGTTCGTGAAGATCCTCTAAGAAAGCAAATGACATAGTTTTTTTTGATTTATTATGATCAAGTCTTTTTAATACACTATCAATTGACCAATCTGCACTTACGTAATTTTTATAAAAAAGATTTCTTATTTTTTTATTTAATCTAGTTGAATTTACTAAATCTCTCAAAACTGCTTCAGCTTCAGATGCAGTTTCAATTTTTAAAGATATTTTTTTTAAAATTTTTTCATAATTAAATTTGTAAATATCTTTAAACTTATCTTTTGTGTTTAGCTGACCAGATTCTTGAATAACTTTTTCGCAATAAACTTTCGTCTGAATCATCAACTTTTCTAAATGAGACAAAACAAGTGAATTGCGTTCTCCTTTACTTATATTTCCACAAGACATCTGGTTGTCAAAATAATTAATATATATGTTCGCACTATCCCACACGGTTGATAAGCAATAACCATCAGAAGTAAAGTCAAAACCTCTATCATATCCACCGAACTCTGAAGCCCAGAAATTAGGCAAGACTGCAAAAGTACTGAATGCATTCTTTTTTAAAACTTCCACAAGAGAGTTAGGTCTTTCAATAATTCCTTTGTCATAACCATTGAAATCAAGAGGCAAAGTAGATGTGAAAACGGAAGGCAATGAAAATTGTGTAGGACCGGAATGGCTATAATTATTTACGCAATTAATTCCTTCTTCAGCTAACAATTTCAGAGTTGGACATACATTTAGATCATTCCCACCAAAACTAGTCCTATCAAAAATTATTGAATCTATTCCAATAAGAAAAATTCTATTTATTTCATTCATTAGACTTACTGGTAATATTATTAAATATTAAAATCTCGTTGATTTAACTTCGGTAGACCTCAAATTAGACAAAAGTTTTTTAATACCGTTGTCATTTAAAATGGTAGCCACCATAAATAAGTAAACAAAATATATCACTATTCCAATAATCATCATCATTAAAATCATACTTATCCCTTCTATTTCAAAAATATTTATCAAATAAATTAAAAGAGTAGACATTATTAAAGTACCAAATAAGATGAGGAAAAAACTTTTAAAAAGTATCTTTGATTGAATCTTAAAAAATAATATTGAGTGGATAAATAGAATAAAAAATTGCAAAAATAAAGTAAGTAACAAGCTACAAGAGATGCCAAATAGAGAATAATCAAATATAAAAAAAATAGAAAAAATCAAAATAAAAATCATCATTGTTTGTGAAATAAATACATAAACAGGCACTCCGTATCCTTTATAAAATTGTTCTATAACTCTTACTAAGGCTGCAAAAATTCCTGCAACTGCAAGAATCGGGAGAATATTAGAAATTGATATCCAGAGTTCATTAAATAGCATTTTAACTATAGCATCTGACAAAACTGCCAACCCTAATCCAGCAGGTACATAAAAACTAAAAGACATTATCATAGACTCAATGAAAAGCTTTTCGATTTTCATGAGATCTTGCTTAAATGATGAAACTAGTGGAAATATAATTCTATTTTGAATTTCAGAAATTGAATTTCTCATTAACATTGCCATAAAAAAAGCCATCTGAAATATAGCAAGTTGAGCAACATCGGTGTACTTTAGAACAAAAATATCTGCCGTTTTTAAAGCTAAAAAACCTGCAATTGAGTAAGCAAAAACCCAACCACCAAAATTTAATAGTTCTATACATTTAGAAAAATCAATATTAAACCTTGGACGATATTCAGAAAAAACATAAGACATAAAGAAAATAGTTAGAGATCCGAGTACAGTCCCATAAACAATTCCCCAATAGTTTTGTAAATATAATGTAAGTAAAAAAACAGATAACGTGCGAATAATAAGACCAGTAATCTGAAGCTTTAGAACTTGCCTAAAGTTAATCTCTCTATCAAATAAAACAACCCCAATATTTTTACAAGAATCTATAATCATGGTCGTAGCTAAAACCTGAACAACTGCTATATACTCCTGATTTCTATTTCCAACCATGTACTCAATATATGATGGAGATAATCCAAAAATAACCAAAAATAATATTATTCCGCGAATGATCTCAAGAGACCAACCTGTATCTAGGTAATCTTCAATTTTATTTTTCTGTTGTATTAACGCGGCATAAACCCCTGTCTGTGACAGAGATTGTAATAATCCTATTAATATTAGAGCTACGCCTACTACTCCTATAGCTTCTGGAGATAACATATATGCCAAAACAATTTTTAAAATTGACTGAACCGATATCTCACAAAAATTTAAAAGAAATAACCACTTAGCATTCTTTCTAATATCGACCAAATTTAGCTCCTAATTTTTTTTAACGCCTTAATAATTTTAAAAATCTATAAAAACTTTGATTTATCTTAAAAATTTAAAATAATATCATCTTCATATTCAAGAAATAGAAGCATTTTGACACGATCTATAAATAATGCCTTTAACGTCATCATTACTAAATGTCTTAATATTATTTCCTGATCTTTCTGAAGACACCATTTCGGGCAAAAGATCCAAAACATCTTTAGAGGACGATAAATAAATTCTAATTCGCTCATAAAAATTATATTTTTCGAATAAATTAATTATTGCTGATTGTAAAGAACCACCATCAATCCTATTTTCAATTATCTTAATATCTTTTTTTATTTTTTCAGCATTAAATTTTAGAACTTCTAACATAGAAAATGCACAAGCTATACCATGGGGAACATTAAATTTTAAAGTTAAAGGATAAGAAATTGAGTGACACAAAGCAGTTCGAGTTTGGCTTATACACAGTCCAGATAGTAAACTTGCTAAAGCTAAATCATCTGATATTTTTTTGTTTTGACTTATATTACTTAATTTATTTAGTCCTTTAAAACTTGCAACGATTGAATTTATGGCAATACTTTTCGTAATTTCATTTGCATTTTTATTCCAAATAGACTCAAGAGCTTGATTTAAGGCATCTAAACCTGTTGATAAAAGTATTTCTTCTGGAACTTTATTTAAGAAGTTACTATCAATAATAGCCTTTTTGCTATACAAACTTTCGTGACTAAGCGATCTTTTAATTTGCAAATTGTAATCCCATATAGTTGCAAAAGGAGTAACCTCGCTACCTGTTCCTGCAGTGGTGGGTATTTGAACTGTATTTATCGGACTAATATTTTTTAATAAATTTTTATTATCAAGGATTTGTTCTAAAGAGAAATTTTTTCTTAAGCTTGGAATAGAAACTGAAGCTATTTTTGCTACATCCATTGTACTTCCGCCGCCTATTCCCCAAATAGCGTCGAATTTTTTCCTAAATAATTTTTCCGTTATTTTAATCATTTCGCTTAGTGATGGATTAGTCGTAAAGCTATGCTCGAAAATTACATTATTAAGTTTTAAGAGATCAAGGAAATCAGAATTATTCTCTAATTCTTTCAACATTCTCTTAGAGCAAAAAATAAGGAGATTTAAATCTCTGGATGAACAAAATAAATCTGATGAAGCTCCAGAAGACATAATTATTTTAACGGGATTAAAGAATTTCATTTCATCAATCTCTTAAATGTTTTATCAAAGAACTTATATTTTCTTTTGGGGTATTTTTTGGACGACCAAGATCGTTTCGCGAACCTTTTTTTATATTAATTTCAAAAAAATAAGGCCCCTTTCCCGGCTCACATTTCCTAAATACTGGCCCTATAGATTTTAAATCTGAAACAGAAAAAGCAGAATTATAACCACAAGATTTTGCGATCTTTGGCAAATTTACGTCATAAGCACATGTCGGTTGGCCTCCGACAGAGTCATGAGCACCATTATTAAGTACGATATGAATGAGATTAGAAACTTTTGATTGCCCTATGCTTGTATAATTTCCGAGATGCATTATTGAAGAACCATCTCCATCTAAACATATTACTCTCTTATCTGGTTTAGCCTTGGCTAGTCCAAGAGCAATCATGTTAGCGTGGCCCATGGATCCAACAGTTAAAAAATCTCTATCATGAGATTCATTATTTTTTTCTCTTAGCTCAAAAAGTTCTCGAGATGGCATTCCAGTTGTAGATACGAATAAATCGCTAGTCTTACTTATTTTTAAGACTTCTGATATTGCGTCTTCTCTTAGCAGGTTAAATTTATCCATGTTTACAATCTTTGTCACATAAGAAGTAAAAGTATTTTTTTTAACCAAAATCACTACGGGACTCCTATTTTTTTTACAAAACGCAAGTACCTTTTTAACAAATTTAGGTACATCTTTTTCTTCGCCAGATAATATCCAGTAAGGAATTTTACAAGCATGGAGAAGAGGCTCCATAACCGCTCCCTGTTTCAAATGCTGAGGTTCGTCTTTCAAGCCTGGTTCACCACGCCAGCCAATCATCAATAACATAGGAATTCCATAAACCATAGGATCAGCTAAAGATAGAAGTGGATTTATAGAATTTCCTATTCCGGAGTTCTGAAGATAAACTAACGATGGCTGTCCTGTAGCAATGTACTGACCTGTAGCTAGAGCAATTGCTGATCCCTCATTTGCAGTAATTAAATGGTCATTTAAATCAGCATGATCAGATATGTAAGCACAAAAACTTTTTAGTAAAGAATCAGGAACTCCTGAAAATTTACTGACTCCATTTAGTACAAGTTCTTTAAAAAATAATTCAGGAGTTATCACTATTTCGTTCCCGGAATTAGTTCTAAGATTTCACTGATAGATAACATTTGTCTTTCACATTCTGATGAACGACTATTTTTAAGAATAGATTCAGCGGTTGATTCCATCGCAGGAAAAGCGCTGCGTAATAATTGATTAGCATAGATGATAATATTCGCCCCTGCTTTCTCAAGATCGCTCTCTTTCACTGAACTATAAGAAGAAGGTACAACTACTAATGACTTACGAAAAGGTAATTCATTATATCTAGAACAAAACTCAAATATTTCAAATGGATCTTTCTTATTGCTATGAATCATTATTCCATCTGCACCTGCTTTGAGAAATGCTTTAGCACGATGTATTGCGTCATCCATTCCTTTATCTAAAATCAAACTTTCAATTCTAGCAATTATCATGAAATCATCGGTAATCTGAGAACGTTTTGCTTCAGAGATTTTAAAACTAAAGCTCTCTATACTGTCTTGAGTTTGGGGTACTTGATTTCCAAGAAGAGAATTTTTCTTTAACCCAGTTTTATCTTCTATGATTACTGCCGAAACTCCTAATCTTTCAAGTGTTCTTACTGTGAATTTGAAGTGTTCAACATGTCCTCCAGTGTCAGCATCATAAATGAGAGGCTTGGAAGTAACTTCAAAAACTTCACTTAGTGTGGTCATTCTTGAACTAACATCAACGGCTTCTATGTCAGGCTTTCCTTTGGCGGTTGAGTCGGTGAGACTACTAGCCCACATACCATCAAAAGATTTAGTAATTCCATTAACGTCAACTTCAGTATGCTCAACTATCAAGCCGCTCAAAGCATTATGAATATCTAAAAATCTCAACGATTTTTTTGCATTAAGTAATCTTCTTAAACTTTTTAATCTCACCTCAGGTGTAGAACCAAACTCTCTTAAGGAGCGATTCAATAAAGTAGACGATATGCCTTTGGTGTATGGAACTTCTATCAATTCTCCTCCCCACTGCGAAATAACATTTATAACTTGCTGTCGAGTTTTTAACTGAATGCCATCTTTCCAGTCATCACCATGAACAACATAATCTGGGCGAATTTTTAATAAATTATCGGTATAGTCAAGAGTGTCCTGTGCTGTCACATTGGTCACGTTTTTTAAATTCTTTACTACTTCGACTCTTTGGTCCCAATCCATAAAAGGTAACCTTTTATATGATGCAATAGCTTCATCAGTAAGCACTCCTACAGTTACTTCACCATATTGAGCTGCGATATTTAATATATTTATATGTCCGGGATGAATTAAATCCGCGCTCATTCCTATGTAAACTTTTTTCATAACCTTTTCCTTCGAAATTCGATCAACAGCATAATGCTAATAAAACAAGTTTTTCTTGTTAACTACAAAATTGATTACAAAAGTTGATATTTCTAAGCATTATTTTTTTTAAAGTAATATCTAAATCCTAAGTATATACTTGAATAAAAAAACTTAAGATTAAAGTTATATTCAAAGTTGAGTATATATTTTCTAAACTAGATTTGAAGCCAATTAGCGGGGCAAATTCCGATAGAATCAGTTTTTATGCCTTTAAACCAATATTTAGGTACGATAACTAAGCTATCTTCAACTTCTCCGAGAAAAGCGCCCCACCAACTAAAACTACTATTCGATATAATAAAATGATCGCAACGTGAAATAAAATATAAATCTATCCAAGGCTCTCGATCTTCATTATTGGGAACAACAAAAACATCATGATCTGTTTTTTTAAACTGTTCTTTAACCCAAAATTCATCATCTGTAAAAATGATGAGTTGAGTATTATCAATTTTAGAATTTAATAAATCTAAAGCTTTTAAATACCAGTCCATATCGCATACTAGGTGCAATTCTTGACTTTTATTGTCAGAGACATAATCACCTCTTCTTATATGCATTGCTACATATTTCTTATTTAAGGAAAAGTCTACGATTTGGTGATTCTTTGGGACTTTAGGGAAAGTAAATATACTTTTAACTTTTTCTCTATCCTCAACAAAATAGTTTGATTTTTGCATATGCCCATCCAAAATAAATGCGTTATTTAAAGAAAGCGTTTTGAGCTCACAATAGTTAGAATCTCGTATATAAAATTTAGATAAAAGTGGAATTTTCTTGCATATTATTCCTAAAATATAAAAAAATAAGTTGAAAAAACGTAGAACAGTTTTATTTTTTATGTAACGTTTAATTCCGAACACTTCTAGAGAAAAATTACGAGGCGTTGATTCAAAACTAGTGAGATCTATGATGTAGAGATTTTTTTTTAACTTCGTTGATTGCAAATATCCGAAAGCGTATCGAAACATTTGGTTACCCAATCCTCCTCTTAAAAGTAATATCATTATGTTTAAAAACTAAATGCCTAAAACTTTATCATTAGATTCAATTAAAAGCTTATCAAAGAATTCTTTTGGGATTATTGTTATACCCTTTTGATTCCTTTCGAAAGCTGCGATCAAAGAAAAAGTACTATTTGATGCTATAAAGTGTCTTGATGACATCATTAAATTAAAATCATTAATCTCGTTATCAGAAACTATCGAGTAATTTAATTTAAAAGGTACATTTTCTAATTGACGTTGAGCAAAGATTTTATCATTTGTTACTGCGATAATTTTAAGATTATCTAAATTAAGCTTGGATCTTATTAGATTAATTGAGCGACTATAATAATCCGGAGAAATCTCTATATCATGCTTTATGAAATCTCCACCTCTAAAATGAATGGTTAAATCGTATCTTTTAATTGGTCTAGCTAGTTCGTCCCTTATTAAATTATTATTTTTTTTTAAATTTATTTTTGCTTTATCCTGAAAATATCCAACAAAAAAAAGAGTGTAAATTAATGGGGAGCTCTTAAATGAATTAAGATCAACTTCTGTAAAAAATGTTTTTTTAAATAGCTTGCCAAAAAATAAATCTAACAAAAAAATTGTGCTTGAGAATATATTTTCCGAATAATTTATATTAAGCAACTTTTCTGCAGATAAATTAAAATGTGCATGTCCAAGAAGTTTTCTGGTTCTTTGAGAAACTAATAAATTAGAAATGTTATATTCTACTTTGAAAGAATTTACGTAAATAAGCTGAAAATAGACATTTCCAACACCCCCAATAATAAATAATTTTTTTTTCATTCTTTTAAAAAGTCTTACAAACTCTATTATTTTTTAAAAAATAATCAAAATATTGTGCCTTTTTAGTAAGATAATCCAATATTTATTTTTACAAAAAAGTTTTGATAGATTGTTAAATTCCTAAAAGTTACTTAATAACGTTCTCAACAATCTGCGAAAATATTATCTATAACTTCTTTCGCATAATTTATTTCTCTAGATAAATCTGTTTGATGATTACCTATAAAAAAACCATTACTATCAATATATTCAGCATTTTCAAGATTGCCAGAAATTTCATAATTAAAATATTTCAAAACATCTAAATTTTTAACAAAATTTCCGGTTACTATCGGTCTGCTCTCTATATTGAACTTTGCAAGCTTATTAACAATTTCTAATCTACTTAAGGGCGAACATTCTTTGATCACTAAAGAAAATCCAAACCAACTACTGCTTGATATTTCCTTTTGAGTTTGCAAGTAGGGGTGATCTTTAAAAGTTGAAATAAAAAGATTTGCATTTTCTCTTCTCTGGGAAATAAATTTAGGTAATTTCTTCAGTTGTTCTAAACCAATAGCACCACTCATCTCAAGAGGTCTTACATTATAACCTGGAAGTACAAATTTAAATGATTCCTCAAACGGATCATTATTTTTTAAACCTGTTATTAAATTTTTTTTTGGTAAATCTCTTGTCCAGCCGTGAGCTCGAAGAGATAGTAAAATTTGGTAAAGTTCTTCGTCATTTGTCAAAATACATCCTCCCTCCATCGTAGAAATATGATGACTGTAGAAAGAACTAAAAGAACCCATTAATCCAAAAGTACCTGTGTATTTTCCCTTATATGCTGCTCCCAGAGCCTCACAATTGTCTTCTAAAAGAGTAATTTCTCTTTGTTTAATGATTTTAGAAATTGCATCAAAATCATTAGGGTTTCCTAAAAGATTTACAGCTAATACAAGCTTAGTTTTGTCACAAATTGCGCTTTCTAATTTTTTGACGTCTAAATTAAGGGTATCTCTATCTATATCAACGAATTTAACTTTGAGTCCATATTGTTGAAGTGGAAAGTAAGTTGTCGACCAAGAAACAGATGGAACTATTACCTCGTCACCCCTTTGCAATCTTCTTCTTTTATCTTTTGTAAAAAATAAAGATGCAATCATTAAAAGATTAGCAGATGAACCAGAGTTAGTCATAATGACATATTTACTTCCTAAAAATTTTGCAAACTTAGATTCGTATTCTTTAACCTTTCTTCCCATAGTAAAATCATCTGACTCTACTACCTGATTAATTGCTTGGATTTCTTTATGATCCCAGGTGCTGGATGCTAACTTGTACTTCATATATCAAATTAATAGAAAATTTACCTCTAATCATCCATTAAAGATAAATCATGGCCATTTTTCTTTAGAAATGATTTTTGCTTCGCTAGTTTTAAATCTTCTCTAAGCATTTCAATACACATTTGATGCGCCGTTATTTTTGGAGACCAATTTAATTTAATTTTGGCTTTAGATGGATCGCCAATTAATGTATCAACCTCAGCGGGTCTAAAATATCTTGCATCAACTCTAACTATAGTATCGCCAACCTTTATTCCAGGAGTATGTTCGCCAAATACTCCAGTGACAATTGCTTTTTCGTCTTTTCCAGATCCTCTAAACTCAATATCTATTTTCAATTCTGCCGCAGTCCATTGAATAAATTGACGAACAGAAAATTGACGCCCTGTTGAAATCACAAAATCTTCTGGTTTATCTTGTTGTAACATAAGCCATTGCATTCGAACATAATCCTTTGCGTGACCCCAATCCCTCAAAGAATTTAAATTTCCAATATACAAGCAACTTTCAAGGCCCTGAGCAATATTACTCAATCCCCGAGTGATTTTTCTAGTAACAAAAGTCTCTCCTCTTCGTGGTGACTCGTGATTAAATAAAATTCCATTGCAAGCATAAATTCCATAAGCTTCTCTATAATTTACAGTAATCCAATAAGCGAAAAGTTTAGCTACTGCATAGGGAGACCTGGGATAAAAAGGTGTTGTTTCATTTTGAGGTGAATCTTGAACTAATCCATATAATTCAGATGATGATGCTTGGTAATATTTTGTTTTCTTTTCTAGTCCAAGAAATCTTATAGCTTCGAGTAAACGAAGAGCAGCTATACCGTCTACATCAGCTGTATATTCTGGAGTTTCAAAACTTACAGCTACATGTGACTGAGCTCCCAAATTATATAATTCATCCGGTTTAACTTCTGATAATATCCTTGTAAGATTGGACGAATCAGTAAGATCGCCGTAATGTAGAAAAAAATTTGCGTTATTCTCATGAGGATCTTCAAAAATATGATCTATTCTTTTTGTATTGAAAGAAGATGCTCTTCGCTTAATACCATGAACCTCATAACCTTTTTCTAAAAGAAATTCAGCCAAGTATGATCCGTCTTGACCTGTTATTCCTGTTATTAATGCTTTTTTCACTTTAACATTTTTCGATAAATCAAACTTAGGTTACCAGGCTAACAAGTCAATATAAAACGGTTTTCATAATGTATTTTTATCAAAATTAAATTTTTCTATTTTTAAAAATTGGTACCCGGAGCCGGACTTGAACCGGCACGATATTGCTATCGAGGGATTTTAAGTCCCTTGTGTCTACCAATTCCACCATCCGGGCAATTCATATACTTCCTTTCAATTAAAATTATTCGATAAAAAACTTTCAAACTAATCTAACTATTAAATATTACGATTTAATTTATTAATCTTATATCTATTTTAAAAAATATATTGTTATTAATATAATTTTTCAGCAAAAATCCTCTAATTCGAAAAGATCAATAACGTGTTTTATTTGATCCATAACGTCCTTATATTTTTCTTCAGAGAATCTAAAAGGGTCTTTGATATGTATATTCCTATGCTGATATGAAAAAAGTTTGAATTTGTCTCTGTAATGTTTGAAAGTTGTATTTAAGCTCATCAAAACATGCGTATCCATAGCAAAAACAATATCAGAAGAATCTAAAAAACTTTTATCTATTTTTTTTGGACTGTGAATCTCGCAAAATATATTGTTGGCTTTTAAGTAATTTATTGATCTTAGGTCCATGCCAGCTGAAACCATGGGATTCAAGCCTGCAGAGTCTACTTTTAATAAATTTTCATATTTGTTTTTAAACAACATTTTAGCAACTGGACTTCTACAAAAATTAGCCATGCAAACAAAGCCAACAGATTTCCATTGATTAGTCATCATAGAGATCGTCTAGATTATTAAGAAATGACGAAAAAGGAAAAAATTGAGAAACCACTCTATTCCATCTAGTAGTGCCTTTTGCATTTACGTAAACAATATCATTATCTGTTAAGTAAAAACTTCCAGCGCTTAAAAAACCTGATGGAGAACTCAAATTAGCTCTAAAAATTTGAGGATCCTGATCTAGAATCTGTCTAATTACAAAAACATCTTCACCTTCCGAAGTATTTGTATTCAAACCTCTCACAAGTCCGAGAGCATCTGATAAAGATAAAGGAATATCTGAAATATTTAATACTGCTGGAGTTGTTACCTCGCCCAATAGATAGACTTTTTGTGAATTAAAACCTATAACAGATAGATCTAGTTGAATATTTTTGAACATTTTAGATAATTCTAATGTTAAATCTTTTCTTAATTCATCCTGAGTTTTCCCCTCAGCTAAAATAAGACCTACAAAAGGAAAGAAAATTTTTCCATTTGAATCAACTCTACGACTATTTAATTCTTTGCTCACATTTCCATCAATTGGAAAAATATCTGGAAGACCCCAAATAGTTATAAATAATTGATCGCCCTTACCTATTTTATATATATCGTTACTCTCGTTAGACTTAATTTCTCCTGTTATAAGTTCAATAGATAAAGTTCTATCAAGACTTTCAACATAAACTGTATTTTCTCCATTCCAACTGTTTGAGGTTGTCATGTACATTCCGGGAGACAGGACACAACCTGAAAAAAAAATCACTATTGATATTAACAAAATCAATTGTTTAGTCATTATCAGCCTCATAGTAACTATCATATAGATATCTCTCAGCATAATATCTATAAGAATAGTCACCATATATATTGTAGTAACCATAATAACCCTTTGGTTTTTGATAATCATTGTAAATAAAACCTTCGAAAGTTCTTCCAATCTGATCAATAATTTGGTTTGTTTGCTTAACTTCGTTAATTCTATTTACTCCATGCCTAATTACTAGAAAATTTACATCGCTAAAAGTCATCAATAATCCTGTATCAGAAACACTTAATGCAGGAGCCGTATCTATAATTATGTAATCAAAGAAATTTTCTAACTGATTTATTTTGTCTAAAAAAGAATTGCTGTATAAATGCTCAAAGGTATTTTTTATCTTTTTTAATCTAGGAAGAAGATACAAATTATTTCCAACTTTAAAATTTTCAATATTTTCTAAAGAAATGTTTTTAAAAGTACTTATCTCGATTGTTTCTTTATTAAATACCTTATGTTGTGACCCTCTTTTTAAATCTGCGTCAATCAAGAGAACTTTATTTCCGATGCGTGCCAGCCCTTCAGCAATATTTCTTGAAACGAAAGACTTTCCGTTCTCTGGAGTTGGGCTAGTGATAACCACTTTTCTGCAAATAATATTTTTTTCATTATTTTCAAACGAAGCGAATATAGTTTCTAAATTCAATATTGTAGTTTCTATAGATTGTTGAAATCTGTTATCTCCGAAGGGATTATCTATTTCTTCTAAGTGTGGAATTACACCAGTTATCTTTTCATTAATTCCTGCGTCTTTTAATTCAGCTGGGTTAGTTATCGAAATAAAGAAAATACCCCTAAAAATAGCTACTACAATTCCGACAAAGAAGAAAAATAGTGTTATAAAAAAAATAGAAGATAATCTAGGGCCTATAAAACTTTCGATAAATGCTCTGTCTACAACTCTGATGTTACCAATACTACTTGCTTCAACTATAGAAAAATTAAGTCTTCTATTAACTAGTTCAGAATACAACTCTTCTGAAATTTGAAGATTTCTAAAAAGATCTATGTATTCTTGTTGAGCAAAAGGTAAAGTTTCTATTTCTTGTTCAATACTATTTTTTTGATTCTCTAAGGCTTCTTTCGGAATCTTAAGATTAATAAATAAAGGATTATCGCTAGTGAAATTTATTTCTGCTTGAGAAAGTTCGAGATCCACTTTATTTATTTTTTTCTCTATATCAGCAATTAAATCTATAATAGATTGAACTTCTAAATTTACATTCAATGATCTATTTTCTTGTTTAAAATTTCTAAGATCGGTCTTTCTGAGATTCAAAACTTCTTCGAGAGTCGAAAGTTGTGAGTCAATAAAAGCTATGGATGTTCTCGCTTTTTCGGTTTCAACTTTAATATTATCTTTAATAAATATCTCATTTGCTCTATCTATAATTCTTTTACCTTTCGCTACATTGTCAGTTATATATGAGACTTTTATTAATCCCTCTTGTGACCAATTGATCGACACTGGACCTGTTTTATTAACTCTTAATTGTTTTTTATAAAAGTTGTAAAGATTTGAAGGGTTAACGTAGTGAATTTCTACTAATTTTTCCGAACTTATGTTTGAGAAAGAAATCTGAATTTCAAAGTTATCATTTTTGAAGAATTTTCCATTTTCTCCAGTTATTAGAACATTATTTTGATCATCTAATAAGCTATAAAAATCATCTTGAAATTTTAAAAAAAACAACTTTTTTTCTGATTCTTCTGCTTTTTTGAATAAAAAAACATTCATATTCAAATTCTCATTTTCATCAAGTTTTTTTAATTTTAAATTCAGATTTAGATCATTTATAAGTTCAATCATATTAGATCTTGAAGAATATAGAGTAATCAAATTGTTTAAATTAGTTTCTGTGGCGTTAAAAAAATCAAGATTTAGTGATTTTCGTGGATCAAATGATTGAACAGGGGAATTGACCTGCAACAAACTTGAAATTTGATAGGTATTTGAAGTTAATAAATATATAGATAAACTTAAAATAAGGCCCGCAAAAGAAGTAAAAAAAATTATTTTAGACTGAAGAAGAATTATTCTTAAAAACCTTCCAAGATTTATTTGATCTGATTCAATGAAGCTATTGTTATTTTCTTGATTCAATTTCTTTTATTATTATTATTATGAATTTGTAAAGTTTTTTATCTTCTCGAGAGGATTTTTTCTAAAGATTATAATGCATTCCAAAAAAAAAATTACATTTAAGTTATCAGTTGCCATTAACAATGATAATTTAAGTTAAAGAATTTATCTAAATTAAAAATTAATACTGTGTGATAGAATTTTTTTAAATGACTTCTATACTCAAAGTTTCGAGCTTATCGAAAAGTTTTTTTAATTCCTCGCCAGGTTTTTTTTATAAAAAAAAATTTGAGAAAATAGTCTTAAAAGATATAGATTTTAATGCAAAAGAAAGAGATTGCATTGCACTTTTGGGCGAAAATGGTTCAGGTAAAACTACACTTCTTAAGCTCATAGCAGGTTTACTTTCTTGCGATAAAGGCTCTGTGAAAAACAATTTAAACATGGCTTTTGATCCTACAAAGATTTCTTTGGTTAATTCTAATGAAAGGTCTTTTTTTTGGAGATTATCTGTAGGTGAAAATTTAAAATTTTTTTGTTCATTATCAAATCAAGATTCTTTAAAAAAAATAAAGGAAACTCTAAGTCTGCTTAAAGTATCTGATAAGGTAAATCTTCCTTTTATGAATCTCTCGCAAGGGGAGAAAAAGAAAATTTCAATTGCAAGAGCTCTTCTAAGTGGATCGAAGATACTATTGTTAGATGAATTTACTAATTCATTAGATATTAACGCAAAAAAATTGGTGATTTCTACTCTAAGGGGTCTTTTGAATGAGAACCATTTACAACTGATTATTTTTGCAACTCATTCCATAGACGAAGTATTAAGCCTATCTAATAGATTAATTTACATCAAAGACAAAACCATTTTTGAAGACAGAAAAGTTAATAAAGAAACTCAATTTTCTGATATTGAAATTTTATTTTAAAGTAATGAAATTATATTCAAGGTTAAAAATAATTTTTAGAAAGGATTTATTCTTAGCTATGTCCTACAGAGGGGCATTTGTGTTGGAATTAACATCAATTATTTTTAGTTTAATATTAGTTTTTTTTATCGCAAATTTTATAGACTCTAAAACTATTGATGCAAATAAAGAACTTAGCAAAGGATATTTTCATTTTGTTTTTTGGGGAATTATCACTCAAGATCTTATGGTAAAAATAGTTGGAGCCTCTTCTAGGGATCTTCTTATTTATAAAACTTCGGGCATTTTAGAGGAATTGATTCAACTTCCCTCTGCCCAATTAACTGTCATATTTGGAAGTTATCTTTATCCGATTTTTATGTCTTTGATTAGAATAGTTTTGTCTTTATTTTTAGCTTCAATTTTGATCGGAGAAACTTTTATAAATTTTTCTGATGTTTTTTATTTTGCAATAAATTTAGTTTTCTTGATTGCTTCTTTTATAAGCGTAGGATTAATAACTACTTCTTATACATTATTTTTTTTTAAAACTGGACCTATTCCAATTTTTTTTATAACTGTATCTATTATTTTTGGAAGCGTGTATTTCCCAGTTGAATTATTACCCTTCTCACTAGATAATTTATCTATAATTACTCCTCTGTCTCCAGCTTTAGAAAATTTTAGGATGTTATCCTCATATGATTTTGATGTAACAGTGTTCTTTTTCAATTTATCTAAAATTCTATTTCTAAATGTAATTTTTATAACAATAGCTTTGGTATCTTTAAAAGCTTCTTTTGAGCATGCGAAAAAAAACGGAACTTTCTTACACTATTAAAATTAAAATTTATTTTTTACTTATTCTCAATCTTTTGAAGGTACTTTTTATTTTTAAATTTAGAGATTTTGAGTATCTAATTAAATTTCTGAAATCTAACAGAACAAAAAAAAATGTGCTTCAAGTAGACGAAAAATCAATTTTTTATAGAGAAAAAAAATTATCCAAATTACTTAAAATTAATAAATGTTTGGTTACGTCAGCTTACCTTTACAAAACTTTAAGAGATTTAGGATTCAAAGCAGAGTTATTTATTGGTATAAAAAAAGACCATATTTTTAGCTCTCATGCCTGGGTAGAGGGAAGTGATAAAAGCCTTATCGACGAACAAAACAAGCTCTTTAAAGAAATTATCAGATTTAATTGAATGAAAGGAATTTTTGTAGCAATTGATTTTAAAGGGATAGATGAAAATTTAATTAATATAAATTACTTTAAATCCTTAGAATCTAGAATTATAAAAAAAGAAAATTTCATTTTTGTGATTGGGAAGAATAATGTCTTAACTAAAAGCGATTATTTTTCAGATGATAGATATGAACTTGTTTCTGTTTCTAGAATTGACAACAAAGAAGACCTATTAAAAGAATTTAATCTTTCGAAAGAAACTTCAAATTCTAAATTAATATTATTCCTTTTTAAGAAATTTAAAACTCATGCGTTCAATAAAATTTTTGGAGGATTTTCAACAGTCATAATTGACAAAAAATTTAATAAAATAAAAGCATTTTCAGACCACTTAAATCAGAAACCGCTATTTTATTCGAAAAGAAAATCTAATTTCTTTTTTTCTACATCTATAGAAACTTTATTTCAATCAGGGGTTAAAAGAAATCAAATTTGTGAAGAAGTTCTTTTAGACTTATTGGTTTGTGGGGCACCTAGAGTCAATAAAACAATCTATAAAAATATAAATATTTTACCCAATAATGGTTTTTTAAAATTAAATAAAAAAGAGAATTTAAAAATAAAAAAATTTTACACATTCAAGAAACTTATAACAAATCATAAAAATACAGATTATTATCAAAAAAATGTAAAAAGAATTTTTTTTAAAACTATTGAAGAACAGCTCGTTCAGGCAGATAAAAATATTTCCCTGGCATTGAGTGGTGGACTCGATTCAAGCTCTGTTGTTTGCGTAGCAAATAACATTAATAAAGAAAAAAGATTAAACAAAAATCTATCTACCAACTCGGCTATTTTTCCTTCATTAAAAGAAAAAGATAAGCAAAAAGCTGATGAGACAAACTTCATTGAATTGGTACTAAATGGAAAAAATTTAAACCATAACTATTATTGTTTTTCAAATAAAGGTTCTTTGAGCATTTTAGATGAATTAACTAATTTCAATGAACCCATGATGGGTCCAAATGCTTATATAAATTTTAGTATTTTAGAAAAAATTAAACTAAAAAAACATAACGTTTTTTTCGATGGTAACGGAGGAGATAACACTATTTCCCATGGTTATTCTAGACTTTTAGAGTTGGGAAGAAAATTCGATTTTTATAATTTATTTATTGAATACAAGAACTTTTGTAGAAAGAAAAAAATTAAGTTTAGTTTATTCAATCTTTTGAAACGATTTGTATTGTTTCAATTAATACCTGATTTCGTCCATAGATATATTTATTCAAGAAAAAAGAACAGATTAGATATTTTTAATCTCAACTTGATTTTAAAAAAAAATAAAAAAATTAATATTTTAAAGAGAATTGAAAAAGTCTATGGTCATCATCCGAGAGCGGCATATTCAAGGAAATATCCAATCAATTTTATAGAAGAAAAAAGTGTAGCTGATATTTATAACACTTATGAATCTAGATTGAATTATGAATTAAGTGAAAATAAAGAGATAGAAATACTTTCGCCTTTTTTAGATAAAAGGTTGATTGAATTTTGTTTAAGTGTGCCTTTAAAAGAAAAATTAAAAAATGGTGAAGATAGATATTATTTTAGAAAAGCAATGAAAGACATAATTCCAGTGGAAATTGAAAAAAGAACTTCGAAAGCCGACATTAGCCCTCTGTTCATAGAAGAAATTTTAACATTCCCTTTGGAGTCGATTTTAAAGATTGTCTTTAAAAGAAATTCTCCTTTAGTTGATTTATTAGATAAAAAGCTGTTAGAAAAACTACATCATAGATTTTTAGAAAAAAAAGATGTTACTTTGGCATCATTTTTTTATAAATTGGTTTATGTAGGCTCATGGCTTAACAAAAGATTGACTTAAAAAGGCCCAAAAATTAAAATTGATAAATTAAAATTGATCTTTATGTCTAGAAAAAAAACCTGGAAAAAACCAAGAATTAAAACCTTAGGCTCTGCGCAAGAGCTCATTAACGGTCTTGGAGCTGGAAAAGAACCTGGCCCTAGTGATAATCAATTGGTCAATGTAAATATAGAATTTTCTTGAATTAAGTTTTTTCTGTTGAGCTTCGAATATCTTTTTCACTTAAATTATTTCAATACTTATTTCGAGATTCCATTCTTATCGCCTTTATTAAATCCCAAGAAAAAAAATAACGTAACTTATGTTTACAGAGACCAAGATCTCAAAATTCCAGATTTAACTAATTCTGAAACAATTTCTATTAGATCTAACTTAAAGAAAATTTCAATTCTTTATAAAGATTTAGCGTATTTTGAAATCTCTAAAAATGGTAAAGAAATTAGAGTAAAAGAGCTTTTCAATAGTGAATACAATGCTTTATTTATTAGCAAATTTCTTAACCATGTCATACCGTTTTCTTTATATCAAAATAAAAGGTTAATGATTCATGGAAGCGGGGTTTCAAAGAATGGAAAAGGTGTTCTTTTTATTGGTGCATCGGGAAGTGGAAAGTCATCCCTATCTGCAAGTTTAGAAGATTTTAATATAATTTCTGAGGATAGTGTTATTACTGATTTTGAAAAAAAAGATTGTTATGTTTCTTCTAGTTTTCCTTTAGTCAAACTTACTTCAGAGGTTGCAGAGGTTCTAAATTTTAAAAAAAATAATAGAATACGATTGTTAGGTGATAGATTATCCCGTTGTTATTATCCAATAGAAAATTTCTCAACTGAGAAGGTGTTAATCAATAAATGTTACATTTTAGAATGGGGTGATAGATTTAGTATTGAAAAAATTGAACCAAAAGAATTTTTAGCTTACTTTCTGTTTTCAACATATGGCGCGATTCCAGTTAATTCATGTAAGGTTTCCTCTAGAATACAACATAGATATGCAGCTCAATTTTTGTCATCTGTAAAAACTTATAAATTAATTAGAAATAAAAGAAATTTATTTAAGAATAATGAAAAATTAATTGAACATTTTTCCTAATCTTAAATTTTAGATTATGGATAAAAAATCTTGTTAATTTAGAAGATATAATGTTGTCTGAATCCAAGGGTAAAGAAAATGAAGCAAAAAAAATTACATATTTCTGAAAACTGTATCAGTGAAAAATTAGACAACGAGCTTATTATACTAGATCTTGAATCTGGTCTTTATCATTCTTTGAACAAACTAGGTTCTATTATTTGGCACGAAATAAAAGATAAAAATCCTTCTTATCAAATGCTTAAAAATTCAATGTTACAGAAATATACTGGCGAAAATATTGTGGAAGACTTTGACCTATTTCTAAAAGAACTAGAAGAAAAAAAAATGATTTTTCTCCAATAATTGAGCTTGAGATATGACTTCCCCAGTCAATAATAATTTTTTTTCTTACTTACTAAGAGAAAAGACTAATCTAAATCGACTAGATGAAAGAGAAGAAAAGGAAATGTGGAGAATATCTCAAGATTTTTTATATTCAGGTTTTCTAATAAATTCTTTGAACTTTGATGAATTAAATTTTAAGTTATTTGAAAAACTAGAAAGACATAACAAAGCCTTTTTTATTAATTACTTAATAATGAAAAAAAGTTTGGTTGAGATTACAAAAAAATTCAATAAAGAAAAAATTTGTTTTGTTGTTTTAAAGGGTATGGCATTGAATCTTGAAAAAGTTTTTTCGCCTGGAGTAAGGCAACACAGGGATATAGATTTGCTAGTGAAAAAAGAAGATATTGGAAGAGCTTACAAAATTCTCAGAAAATTGAAATTTCGATATGATAATCCTGAAACTTCAGACAATGCAGATTTCTTACTAAAACATCATCTTCCTCCAATGCGGAATGAATTTGGCATTCTTCTTGAACTTCATTGGCGAATTACAGATGTTAATTCATTTAAAAAATGTCCATTAACTGATTCTTTTTTTGAAAATAAAAAAGAATCAAAACTTATAAATGGTGTATTTATTCCTAACCTTAACTGCCTGATAGCTCACACCCTTTATCACGGGATAAAACACCATAAGCATAGTCATGGACCAATTTTTCTTTTCGATCTATCTGCAATATATAGATTTAATGCAAACAAATGGCCTGAAAACACAATTCTTATAGAAAAACTGGGATTGCAAGTTGAATTTGAAAAATGTAAAAAAATTATTTTAGCTACTCACAGAGTTAATAAATTCTCTAACGAAGTTAGAAATTTAATCAAAGAAATACTTAGCGGATTTGATTGGAAAATAGAAAAAAAGAAAAAAATAAAGATTTCTAGCTTTTATAATAAAAATAAACCTTTAATTGAAATCATAAAAAAACCTTTTTTGGAAAAGTTATCCATTACAAGTCATCTTTATCAACTTCCAAAAAATTCTTTCAAATATTGGTTTTATTTTTTAAGAGACTTATCTAAATCGCTAAAAAAAATTAGTCTCTAAAATCTTTTAAGTTATTTTTAAACCAATCAAAAGTAAGCCTGATTCCTTCTTCAAGATTAATTTTATTTTGCCATCCCAAATTTCTCATTTTAGAGGTATCTAGTTTTTTTCTTGGAGTACCATCTGGTTTGGATAAATCTAAATCTATTTTGCAATTATAATTTAAAACAGAAAAAATCATTTTTGCTAAGGCGATAATAGAAGTTTCATCATCTGATCCAATATTTATAAGATTTTCTTTAGTTCTATTTTGAGATAAAAAAAATAAAGCATCTGCAAGATCATCTACATAAAGAAATTCTCTTAATGACCTGCCTGTGCCCCATATTTCAATGTTGGATGTATTATTTTTTTTTGCTTCATAAATTTTTCTTAATAAAGCTGGTAGAACATGACCTGTTTTCAAATTAAAATTATCATGAGGTCCATATAGATTTGTGGGTTGTACAGACAAATAATTTCTTTGGTATTGATGATTATAAGCTTCGCAAAGTTTTAATCCTGAGATTTTAGCAATTGCATACCACTGATTAGTTTTTTCTAGTTCCCCAGTCAGCAAATACTCCTCTTTAATGGGCTGTTTACAATTTCTTGGATAAATACAGCTAGAACCTAAATAAATCAAATTTTGAATATCATTAACATGGCAAGAATTTATGACATTTGAAGCTATGGCTATATTTTCATATATGAAATTTGCCGGAAAAGTATTGTTTGCTAAAATTCCTCCAACTTTACCAGCCGCAACGAAAACCATGTCAGGTTTTTCCTTCTTTAAAAATTTTGAAACAGCTTCATATTCAAGAAGGTTTAAATCTTTTTTTTCTTTATAAATTAATTCTAAATTTTCGTTGGACAGTTTTTTGACTAAGGCCCTTCCAACCATTCCGTTATGACCTGCAATCCAAACTTTTTTCATCTTAATTTCTAATTCTACTTTTTGAAAAATTATTTTTTAAATTGACTCTATCATCTCTTTTATTATTCATTCAATAAAAAGATAAGAGGTCCTTCTCAAAATTCTTTTAAATAGATCTCAATTAATGGTTCTAATTCTTTATACAAATGTATTTTTGATAAATTCCAAATAAAATTTCTGGAGGCTGAGGTCGGAATCGAACCGGCGTGGACGGATTTGCAGTCCGCTGCATGACCACTCTGCCACTCAGCCAAGAATAGAGCTGAATTATAAATCATATTTGATATTTTTTAACTTTTAACCAAATTGGATATTTTTTC
>MDTG01283452.1_pt1 | contig 30619 bp, 27 predicted proteins | sample 811421 | NCBI WGS metagenome assembly MDTG01 (sample SAMN05326645, study PRJNA326480) | marine metagenome | isolation source: seawater | place: Pacific Ocean: South East | collected 2011 | reverse complement strand
CAGTGGCAGGTATTGCTATGGGTTTAGTGAAAGAAGAAGATGGATTTGCCATTTTAACAGATATTTTAGGTGATGAAGATCATTTAGGTGATATGGATTTTAAGGTTGCAGGTACAGCAAATGGTGTTACAGCTTTGCAAATGGACATCAAGATAGAGGGTATAACTGAGGAAATAATGGAGGCTGCTTTAGAGCAAGCACTTCATGCTAGGCTCCATATTCTTGGTGAAATGAATAAGGTGCTCGCGACATCACGTAATGAAGTATCTGAATCCGCACCTCGCTATCATATAATGAAAATCGATGCAGATAAGATCCGCGACGTAATTGGCAAAGGTGGAGCTACTATTCGTTCTTTGACAGAAGAGACAGGTGCTACTATTGATATTAGTGATGACGGTTCAGTTTGTATTTATAGTGACGATTCTGACGGGCTCAATGACGCCATATTTCGTATCGAAGAAATTACAGCTGAGGCAGAAGTTGGAAAAATCTACAATGGGACTGTCGCTAGAATTGTTGACTTCGGTGCTTTCGTAACAATTATGCCAGGAACCGATGGGCTCTTACATATCTCTCAAATCGCAAAAGAACGCGTAGAAAAAGTCACTGATTATCTTAAAGAGGGGCAAAATATAAGCGTTAAAGTTCTTGATGTAGATGCAAGGGGGCGTATCAAACTCTCTATGAAAGAGATAGAAAATGAGAAAGAAGAAATCGCTTCTGAGAATAGTGAAAAAGAGGATCTCAGCTAAACAGATGAGACAAAATAAAACGTAAATCTATATTTGAAAAAAACGAGAATCTATCTCGTTTTTTTTATATAAAAATTATTAAGTGAAAAAAAATTTTGTAGCGTTACAATCTAAAGTATGTATTTTAATCGACCACTTCAATCTCGTCAGTCTGAGTTGCAGCTTTTTCATGCAAGGCTCATAGTTGGCGTTGTCCTCATGTTAACTTTAATCTTCATATTACTTTATCGGTATTTTCATTTACAAGTCACAAACCATGACGAATTCATGACTAGATCAGAAAATAATAGTGTGCTTATTCAGCCAATAACCCCATCAAGAGGAGTTATTTATGATCGAAATGGAGTCATACTTGCTAAAAACCGACCTAGCTTTAATTTATCAATAGTAAAAGAAAGGTCAGAAAATCTTGATTCTTTACTTTTAAGATTATCCAAGCTTATTTCTTTATCAGATCATGAAAAAAAACAATTTATGATCAGACTTAAGAGGAAACGTCGCCCTTTTGAGCCAGTAGAATTAAAATCGGATATAAGCGAAGAAGAAAGAGCAATAATTTCTGTAAATCAATTTAATCTTCGTGGCACTTTAGTCACTACTAAACTTCTAAGAGAGTATCCATTTGGGAAATATACTGCCCATATTACAGGCTATGTAGGAGGTATTAATGAAAGTGAAATTAAAGAATTAGACCCATTAGTTTACGCAGGTGCTATGGTTATAGGCAAATCTGGAATTGAAAAAAAATATGAACAAAATCTTGTTGGCGCACTCGGTTATCAAGTGGTTGAAGTCAATAGTTTAGGTCGTGTAATGCGTGAACTTAATAAAGAGGACCCAAATAATGGTCAGGACTTATATCTTCATTTAGATCATCGACTCCAAGAAAAGGCATATGAAGTTTTAGATGGCGAAAAAGGATCAGTTGTTCTAATAGACGTTGAAACTGGGGGTATTCTTGCCATGGTTAGCGCTCCAAGCTTTGATCCCAATAAGTTCATAAAAGGTATAAGTCATGAAGATTATAATTTGCTAATTAATTCATCAGATAAACCACTATTTGATAGAGCTTTGCTTGGCCAGTACCCCCCAGGATCTACCATGAAACCAGTATATGGTCTGGCCGCACTAAACGAACAAATAATTAATGAAGATTATAATATATATGATCCAGGATATTTCCAGCTGCCTAATTCAAAACATAAATATCGTGATTGGAAAAGAGGTGGGCATGGTCATGATATACATTTGAATAATGCCATAATTGAGTCATGTGATACTTTTTTCTATAAATTAAGCACATTAATGTCTATAGATATTTTTCACAAATATGGCTCTAATTTTGGTATCGGTGAGAAAACCGGTATTGATATGCCTCTTGAAAAAAATGGGATCATGCCATCAAAGAGCTGGAAAAGAAATACGCATAATTTAGCTTGGTATCCAGGCGATTCTGTTAACGCTAGTATAGGTCAGGGCTTTACGCTTGCTACTCCAATCCAGCTTGCTGTAATGACTGCAGGGCTTGCAAATCAAGGAGAAATACCAGTACCGAGAATAGTACATAATAAAAAATCTCCTTTTTTGATGAGAAAAAAGGTTGAAATAGAAAAAGAACATTGGAGCTATGTAAGAAAAGCCATGAAAGATGTTGTACATGATCCAAGTGGCACTGCAAGAAGAATTAACCAAGGAATTGATTATCAAATATCAGGAAAGACTGGAACTGTTCAAGTTGTTGGTATCAAACAAAAGGAACGATATGATATTGCATCAACTGCCAAAAAAAACCGCGACCATGCTCTATTCATAGCTTATGCGCCCAGCGATAAACCTAAAATTGCAATAGCAATCATTATAGAAAACGGTGGAAGTGGATCTGCTCGAGCAGCTCCTGCCGCAAAAGAAGTCATAGAAACCTATATGAAACTTTATCCTGTAGGTTTAAATAAAATAATTAAGCCATGACATAGGTTATTTTTAAGTACGCAAAAATCTAGGGGTTTTTAATGAGCGAAAGTGAATTCGTCAGACGTACAAATCAAGGTAACTCTGCTTTCATTGACACACGAAATCGGTGGAACAGATTCCATATAGATTTACCTATGTTAATGAGCTTATTTACTCTGGCTTCCATAGGCTTAGCAGTACTCTACAGTGCTAGTGGTCAAAATTCATCGCTTGTATATTCCCAGCTTGTCCGTTTTGCTGTTGGTTTTGCTTTAATGCTAACAATAGCTCAGGTTAGTCCCAGATTTTTTCAGAGGTGGGCATTCGCTCCATACTTTGGTGGAGTCATTTTACTATTTTCGATACCATTCTTTGGTATTGAAAGAAATGGAGCTCAACGCTGGTTAGATATTGGAGTTCAATTTCAACCATCAGAAATCTTGAAGGTCGCATTACCTCTATTATTGGCCGGTTATATTTCAAAGAGAGGTTTTCCTCCAACCTTTAAAACAGTTTGCGTCTCATTGATTTTAATTATATTGCCCGTTGCTTTAATAGCAATTCAACCAGATTTAGGAACAGCAATTTTAGTTGGAGTGGCTGGTTTTTCCGTGTTGTTTCTCGGTGGATTACCAAGAATATATTTAATTATATCTTCAATTTCATCTGCTATTGCAATGCCTCTGATGTGGTTTTACGGATTACATGGTTATCAGAGGCAAAGAATTATTACATTGTTTGACCCAGAATCAGATAAATTTGGAGCGGGGTGGAATATTATTCAATCTACTATTGCTATTGGGTCTGGAGGGTTAAGCGGAAAAGGATGGGGTAACGGTACTCAATCCCAGCTTGATTTTTTGCCGGAAAGCCATACAGATTTTATCATTGCTGTATTTGCAGAGGAGTTTGGTTTATTTGGCATTCTAGGACTCTTATTTTTATATGCAACCTTAATTGTTAGATGTCTAATTATTAGTATTCACTCAAAAACCACGTTTGGCAAACTCTTTGCAGGAAGCTATACTTTTTTATTTTTCGTATATATTTTCGTTAACCTGGGAATGGTGTCGGGGATACTACCAGTTGTTGGCGTACCGCTACCCTTTATGAGCTTCGGGGGAACTTCGGTTGTTACTCTTATGTGTGGGTTTGGAGTTTTAATGTCAATAAGTACGGAAAGAGACAAGATTGAAAAAAGACATAATCGATAACCCCACGTAGTTTAAATCATTGAAAGTTGGAGGAAGATAAAAATATGAATATGCATAAAAAATTAATACAAGCTCTACCTTTGATTTTATCAATCCTCTCTTCCTACGTTATGGCAGATTACTCGACACATCCAAGTGCAAAAAAATTCATTAATGCGATGCAGGCTGATAAAGATTTTGATGATTCTAAGGTCATATCGTTGTTAAAAAATGCCAGTAAACAGCAATCTATTATCGATGCTATGAACCGTCCTGCTGAAAAAGTAAAAACTTGGGGAGATTATAGGAAAATCTTTATTCAAGAGAGAAGAATTAATCAAGGGGTTCAATTTTGGCTTGAAAATGGTGAAATTTTATCAAAGGCAGCAAAAAAATATAAAGTTCCACCAGAGATTATAGTTGCAATTATTGGTGTTGAAACGTCTTATGGTCGCAATAAGGGCAACTATCGTGTCATTGATGCCTTGACGACTTTATCATTTGATTATCCAAAAAGAAGTAAATTTTTTACAAAACAGTTAAAGAGTTTTTTTATATTATGTGAGGAACAGAATCAGGATCCGCTCTCTTTAAAGGGGTCATATGCAGGCGCAATGGGCTATGGACAATTTATTCCGAGCAGCTATCGAAGTTTCGCTGTTGATTTCGATGGAGATGGATATTCAGATATATGGAATAATAAAGCAGATGCAATAGGAAGTGTGGCTAATTATTTTCTTCAACATGAATGGAAGCCTGGAGAAAAGATTATTGTGCCAGCAAAATTTGACGAGGGGTATGAATCATCTGTGGTAAACAAGCTTAAATTTGACAAAAATATTAGTCAGTTAAAGGAAATGGGGTTCCACTCTTTATATCCGCTACCACAGAAAGACAAAGCTTTACCTCTCATCCTTGATGGCGCTGATGGAAAAGATTACTTACTAGGTCTGCACAATTTTTATGTTATAACTAGATATAATCATAGTCATTTATATGCTATGGCAGTCTACGAATTAAGCCAGATAATTATGGCTAGAATGAATAATATGAGAGATATAGCTGAATAGAGGTTTAAATTTAAATTAGACAGTTTTTAAACTGCTAGCTCTCTAGGTATAAAATTAATTTTCTGGTAAGGCTCAAAGCCCATGTTAAAATCATCATTTTACTTTGAGATTAATGTTGATTTACGTCAATTTTATGTTTTACTCGACTTAACTAATTTATGAAGCGATTGAATATTATGCAAAAAACAATACTCAACATCATTTTACCGACACTTTTTTTAATTACTTTTGCAGTCTGCACACAAGCTAAGATACTTATACCGGCACCACCAAATCTCGCAGCAACTGCATGGATTTTAATTGATGCTAATACAGGAAAAGTTTTGATTGAAAGTAATGCAGATTTGCAACTGCCACCAGCTAGCCTCACCAAAATTATGACTAGCTATATAGTTGCTAAAGATATAGAAAATGGCAGAGTAAGTGCAGATGATAAAGTTCCTGTGAGTGTAAAGGCATGGAAGATGGGCGGGTCCAGAATGTTTATCCAGGAAGGTACGAAAGTCTCTTTGTCAGATTTACTAGAAGGGGTAATCGTTTCGTCTGGTAATGACGCCTCTGTTGCCCTTGCTGAATATATTGCTGGAAGTGAGAGCGCTTTCGCTGATATCATGAATCAGCAAGCATCTCTGATGGGGATGACTGGAACATACTATAGCAATTCGACTGGCTGGCCTGATGACGACCATGTGACTACTGCAAGAGACTTAGCTTTTTTATCCCGCGCGCTGATTAATGAGTATCCTTTGCAATATAGCATATATGCTAATAAATACTTTAAATTTAATGGTATTGATCAAACTAACCGGAATTCACTACTCTGGCGTGACAGCTCAGTTGATGGTTTAAAAACAGGTCATACAGAAGAAGCCGGTTATTGTCTTGTCGCATCTGCCTCTCGAAAGGGTATGAGGTTAATATCTGTAGTCATGGGTGCAAAATCTAAAGCATCCAGAGCACAAGAGTCTCAAAAGCTTTTGGCTTATGGATTTAGGTACTATGAAACAAATAAAATTCACTCCGCTGGTGATGTTGTAAAAGAGGGTTCTACAGTTTGGTACGGCGTGGTAGATAAAATAAATTTAATTACACCAAAAGATATCTATGTGACGATACCCCAGGGCTCAAAAGAGGAACTTAAGTCCAATATTATTTTAAGCAGTGCCATCGAAGCTCCTATAACAGAAACCCAAGAACTTGGTAGAATGTCTGTTGCCTTAGATGATGAGATACTTATAGATTTCCCTATATTTGCTGAGAATGATGTAGATGAGGCAGGTGTGCTTGAAAGATTGTGGGACTCACTTCAAATGATGTTTAACGGTATGATGGAGTAATGGATTATCAGAAAAACTCTTGGCTAACGTCTTTGGACAATCGAAGAATAGACGATACCAAAAAAATACCAAAAATTGAATACCCCTGTGAGTATCCCATAAAGGTAATTGGTAAATCTGGACCTGATTTATATGCGCTAATAATAAGAGTTATGGAAGCCTACTCACCCGGTTTTGAGCGTTCGAAAATCAAGATTAAAAATAGCAAAAATGGAACTTTTCAGGCTATAACTGTAGTTATAATTGCAACTGGCCCTGACCAAATTCAGTCTTTGTTTGGCGATTTAAAAATTAATCCTTTAGTTAAAATAGTTTTATAGGTGATTACTTATGCCTCATCAACCTATTCCGAGTTTAATTGTTCGGCATCTTGGCTGTTTGAAGTATGCAGATACCTTTGAGCATATGAAGTTGTTTACATCTAAAAGACAAAAAATCACATCAGATGAGATTTGGTTTTTGGAACATTTTCCGGTATTTACCCAAGGACAAGCCGGCGATAAGAGCTATATAATACAGCCTGGAGAAATTCCTGTATTGCAAAGTGATAGAGGTGGCCATGTAACATATCATGGACCTGGACAAATTACAGGATATGTCCTTGTTGACATTGAGCGTCTTGGGATTGGAGTCAAAGAGCTTATAAGTGTTATTGAGAAATCAATAGTAGCTACTCTGGCGCACTGGGGAATAATTGGTCAGACTAGTGTTAAATCTCCTGGAGTTTTTATTGGTGATGTAAAAAAAAATTTTGTTGGAGCTAAAAAAATTTCTTCTTTAGGGTTGAGGATACGTCGCGGTTGTAGTTACCATGGATTTAATTTGAATGTGAATATGGATCTTGAGCCTTGGTCAAGAATTAACCCCTGTGGTTTGAATATAGAGATGACACAAATAGTTGATATATCCAAAAGAAATGTTTCTTTAGTAGAAACTTCTAATTATTTAGCAGATATTCTCGCAAAGAACTTGGGATATAATGATTACAGGATTGAAACCAATTTAGATTAGATTAACAATTTAGAGTGACGATCTCACTGAGACAAAATAAAACTTCAATAAAATACTACCCAATATTTGAGTACTAATCTATGACAGACCTTAATATGACTCCGCCTCAGCGTACAAGGCGAATAAAGAAAGGCGAAAAACTTCGAAGTGCAGAAAAAGTTGAACGCATACCCGTAAAGGTCATCCCAAGCGAAACGTTTTTACGTAAGCCAGAATGGATGAGGATTCGAGTATCTTCCTCATCAAAAGTACAAGAAATAAAAAATATTCTTCGAAAAAATAAACTAGCAACTGTATGCGAGGAAGCTGCATGTCCCAATCTCAGCGAGTGTTTTGGCAATGGTACCGCAACTTTTATGATTATGGGCGAAATCTGTACACGACGCTGCCCTTTTTGTGATGTAGGCCATGGTAAACCAAATAATCTTGATTTAGATGAGCCAAAAAGCTTAGCTCAAGCTATTCATGAAATGAAATTAAGATATGTCGTCATTACGTCTGTAGATCGTGATGATTTAAGAGATGGAGGCGCCCAGCATTTTGCAAATTGTATTCAGGAAGCAAAGAAATTGAGCCCTAATTTAGAGGTAGAGATATTGGTTCCTGATTTTCGTGGAAGAATGCAAATTGCATTAGAGATTCTTACGTCATCACCCCCAGACGTTTTTAATCATAATATGGAGACTGTATCGCGGCTTTATCGTGAGGCAAGACCAGGTGCTAATTACGAATGGTCTCTTAAACTTTTGCGTGACTATAAATATTTTAATCCTAATGTGCTCACAAAATCAGGCTTAATGGTTGGTTTAGGTGAAACAAAAAAAGAGTTAATGAGTACACTTGATGATTTAAAGGCTAATAATATCGATATGGTAACGATTGGCCAATATCTTCAGCCTTCAAAAAATCATCTTCCTGTAGATCGTTTTGTCCACCCAGACGAGTTTGATGAGTATAAAGAATATGGATATCGCATTGGATTTACACATATAGCCTCTGGACCGTTGGTCCGATCATCTTACCATGCTGACAAACAAGCAAGAGGTGAAGAAATAAACTGATTAATGGCTGTTGATAAATTCATAGTTATATAGGACCAATTGATGCCAAAAAAAAATCTTTTGGATATATTAAATACAACAGTTTATCGTGATGATAAAAAAGTCTTCGATAGATTTTCATTAACTATAAAAAATGGAGAAAGCGCAGCTATTATCGGCCCAAATGGGGCAGGTAAAAGTTCTCTGCTTAAACTTCTTTCAAGAGAAATATATCCAGTTGTAGGAAAGAATTCTTTTGTAAAAATTTTGGATTTAGAACTCCCAACTTTATGGGATCTAAGAAAAAAAATCGGGTTTATATCTGCTGATCTTCAAACAGAATTTGTTCCAGACATAAGCGGATTGGGGGTTATAATCTCAGGTTTATATAATTCGATTGGCTTATTCCACCATCAGGATATAAGCGATAAAGACCTTGAGCGCGGAAAAAAAATATTAGAATATTTAGGTATCATGCAATTAAAAAATCGACGCTTCCGACAAATGTCTACCGGGCAGCAACGTATTTGTCTTTTGGGGCGAGCTTTAATTCATGATCCTGACCATTTGATCTTGGATGAGCCAACAAGTGGTTTGGATATAAGGTCCAGCCATCAGTATTTAAAAATTATTAGAGAATTACTTTGCGATGGAAAAACCATTTTATTAGCTACCCATCATATTGATGAAATACCCCCAGAAATTAAGCGGGTAATTTTGATGAAAGATGGAAAAATTTTTGGTGACGGAAAAAAGGAAATTCTACTTAAAGAAAAAAAAATGTCAGAACTATTTAATATACAATTAAGAGTTTTATGTTCGAATGGTTTTTATCAGGTTTACCCGGCAGAGATCTAGTGAAGGTCTGTTAGATTTTGTAGTGATGACATTAAAAGCTATTATAAAAAGATAAATTAGGAAAAGTTAGATATGAAAATCGCAAAAGATAGTGTTGTGGCTTTCCATCATAAAATGACAGATGAAAAGGGTGAGATTGTTGAAAGCTCAATTGGAAAAGAGCCAAGTATTTTTTTGTATGGACATAAAAATATGATTGAAACCCTAGAACATTCTATGTCCGGAAAAGAAACTGGTGACAAGTATAGTATTACACTTCAGCCTGATATGGCTTATGGGCGATTAAACTTAAAAAATAGATTGAGGGTTTCAAGAAAGAGTATTGGCAAAGAGGGCAACCTGGAACCAGGTATGGTGGTTCCCTTAAAGACAGTTGAGGGTACCCGTCCAGTAACTGTTGCAAAAGTTGGTAAATTTAATGTAGATATTGATTTCAATCACCCCTTAGCAGGAAAAACCCTAACTTTTGATATAGAGATAATAGAAGTACGCGAAGCAACATTTGAGGAGCTTAAGCAAGGAAAACCTCTGCCCGAAATCACTCACTAACCTGAATATATTTAGTAGAATTGTAATTGGAGCCCAAGTGTTAAAGTCCCTTTCCTTTTTCCTGCATAGCCACTAGCATTAGCATCACCATGTGTATAGTTTAAATTTACATTTGCCTTGCTTCCAATTATTACATAGTTAGTGCCCCACTCCGATATCTCACTGTTTTTTGCATCAACAGGGCTATTTTTTGTATAGCGAAAATATGGTTGAATTTTTCCTACACCAATAATCTTAGGGATCAGATAGCCTGCAGTCATATAAAATGTTTCTCCATCAAAAAGACAAAAACATTTTTCAATTGTATCTTGCGGCCTCCTTACAAAAGTAAAGTCAGATTCTATTTCTTTGTAACCGGCTTCAAAATTTACTACGCTTCCATTCAAAATAACTCTTTCAGAAAAAATATCAAAAGCATATCCTGAAAAGTCACCCGATTCAGACTTACTTCCAGTTCCGTCATTCTGTGATTGTAGGGTAACGGCTGCTGTTAAAATATCACCTTGTGATCCATGATAGGTTCCACTCGTATAATAATGTCCAGGTTGAGGTTCTATGTTCAGAAAGTTGTAGGCTAGGCGCCCAGCGTATAAAAAATGATTGGCAGTATTACCATAATCATTTTCTAATCCCTCAAATATACCAAGCAAATATTGAAACCTTTCTTTTGTGCCCCAAAATACTGCTCCTTCACTCCGTCCAAGTTGTCCAGCAGGACCATCATAATCAGCTGAAAATAAAGGTTGACGATATTGGTTCCAGGTCAGACCAGAATATGGTCCGTTTAAACCGGGCCGATCAGACGGCACAAGAGTTCTACCTAACCACAGATTCGCATAACTATTGAATTCAAATTTCAAAAGAGCATCTATAGTCATCATAGAGTCTCCTTCATACTTCTCTGTATTAATATTAAATTTCAAATAATCATTAAGTTGACCAGATATATATAAACGCATGCTATTAATTGTAAATTCTGAACTATCATCAGAATCACTATTTCGAGAAGCCGTTTGGAGCCGTAGGCCTCCCCCTACTGATAACCATGCTTTGTCATTGGCCTTCAGCACAAGTCCATTTAAAGGTATACTAGCGAAAGTTACTGAGGGTATAGAAAGAAAAAAAAGAATAAAAAAAGATGAAAAAAATAGTTTTATTGAGATTATTAATGGAGACTTTAACTCGGTCTTAAATAACCACATTAATTAGGCTGCCTTCAAATTTTTTATATAAGATAAATCAAATTATAGCATATCTTCTGTCTGATATTTTTTTATACGAGCTTCATGATCAATCAGCCAAAATTTCTTTCTTAATCCACCTGAATAATTTATTGATTTGCCATCTTTCCTAATAATTCGATGGCAAGGGATAATTATGTTAATAGGGTTTTTATTAAGAGCGTTGCCAACAGCACGTGCACCCTTTGGAGTTCTTACTAAATTTGCTATATCTGCATAGGTAGCACATAAACCAAAATCAATATTCTGAATTTCATTCCATATTAAGGTTTGAAAGCTAGTTCCTTGAGTATTTAACGGTAATGTAAACTCTGTACGTTTCCCAGAAAAATATTCAATCAGCTGCTTTTTACATTCAAGGACTAGTGAGTTTGAGAGAGCACACCGTTTATTTTTACCAAACAAAACTTTTACTATTTCACATTTTGTGCCTTGTATTTCAATTACTCCAAGGGGTGAGTCTAAAAAATCAGTATACATATCTGGGTTGATAGTCAATTTTAGGATCTTCAATAAATTTGGCGGGAGTATTTTGTCTTAGGTGCTTGTCCATACTTTTCGAATTGGTTCACCAAAATCATCATAGATTATTTTTTCTTTATCAGTGACTTTAGTCGTTTTTTTTGACGTCGATTTTGTTTGCTTTCTTGAGTCAATAGCGGCAATTACCTCTGTCATCGGAGTGCGATTTACTCTTGGCTCGTTAAATAATGGTGTTTTTAAGCTTGCTTGGGGGCTCTCTCTGCCGGTGACACCTTTATCGATTTTTTGAATAGTTCCCCCTTGGCAAGTGAATGCATCTATCTGACGTTGGAGTTCATCTCTGAGGTCTGCTTTGGAGGGTATTTTGTTCAAAATTTTTCACCATATCTGTTATATTTATTTTAACATTTATATTTTTATTCGTCAGCACTACCAGCAATCCCAAACAGGTATACAGGATGATGGTATTTTGGCGAAATTGCCAAGTTCAGCCCAAGTCTCTCCGGGTTTATGGAAATCAGATCCACAAGATGCGAGTAATTTTTTTTCTATACACAATTTAGCCAAATCTTTTGTGGTCTCTGGATTTTGATTGCCAGAAACAACCTCTAGCCCTTGGCCTCCAGCTAATATAAAATCATCGATAAGATGTTTTAGCTTTGTTCTAGTTAATTTATATTTTTTAGGATGAGCAAGTACTGCTGTACCTTCTGCCTCCTTTATCCATTTAATAATTTGAGGAAGGCTTGCCCAAAAGCTTTTTATATCTCCAGGTTTCCCTACTCCAAGATATTTTCTGAAAGCTTGATCAATGTTATCTACAGCACCAATATTTACTAAATGTTGTGCAAAGTGCGGTCGTCCAATATTTTCATTTTTAGCTAACCTAAGCGCTCCATCTAAAGATCTCTTAAATCCGATATCATCAAGCTTTTCAGAAATCATGATTGCTCTTTGTGATCTTGCTTTTTCTTGGAATCTGACACCTTCTTTCAAGGCAGTGCTATTAAGTTTAAAGTTCAGCCCAAGAATGTGTATGTTAATTTTTTTCCAGCTTGTAGAAAACTCTATTCCAGGAACAATATTAATTGAATGATCATTTTGTATTTTGATATGCTTAAAAGCGGATATGGTATCGTGATCAGTTATCGCTAGGGTACTTACACCCATTTTTTTAGCCCTTACAATTAATTCCGAGGGTGTAAGCATGCCGTCTGAAAAATTAGTATGTGAATGCAAATCATATATCATAGAATCATATATCTTTTCCAGAGAAGTTAAAGTTGTCACGTAAAAAGTTTTTAATGCTTCAAATTTTGAGTTTATATTATGCCTGATTTATCTAGAACAAGCTCCTTGACGATAAAATCAAGTAATATGATAACTCCAATAGGTTCAAATAAACAGCAAGACGTTATCAATCATACCAATCATTATATCGAAATCGGTTCACAATTGTTTAATATAAAGTTTGACTTAATTCCTATCCTTTTTGACTTGAGTGGAAGGTGTGCAGGTATGTATAAGTGGAAAACTTCGCCTGTTGATGAAAAAGAGAATTTAGGGGTAATTCGTTATAACCCTTGGATCTTTGCTAAATATTACGAGGAAAACTTTATAAAAACTGTCCCTCACGAGGCAGCACATTATTTGGCTAGGATGATATATGGGGATAAATTGAGACCTCACGGTTTAGAGTGGAAAGTTATTATGAGGTATTTTGGTGCAGATACTGCCGTGAGTGCTGATTTTGATATGAATGGTATACCGATTCGAAAATCTAGAAAATATAAATATTATTGTAACTGTATGACTTACCAATTAGGTATTCGCAGACATAACAGATATTTAAATAACGAGACCAATTATTATTGTAATATATGCCGGAGTAAGCTTAACTTTTTAATGGAATATTAATGACGAAATCAAAAAAAAACTGGTATGTTTACATTATTGAGTCTACCGATGAGTCTCTTTATACGGGAATCACTACTGATGTTGACCGTCGATTCCAACAGCACCTCAACTCTAAAGGTGGAGCTAAATATTTTCGTGGGAGAAGGCCAAAAAAAATAGTCTATCTAGAGCATGGACATAACCGCAGTAGTGCATCAATACGTGAAACAGAGATTAAATCATTCAGTAAAAGTAAAAAATTGTCAATGATAACCACCATTGAGAGTTAGACGAGATCTTCTGAAAAGATAGAAGATCACTTTGAAAACATAATAGTTAGAGAAATTTTTTAATATTTTCAGAAATGGAAATCTTTTGATGGAGGTTTTCTTGAATGATTGGGATGTAATAATAATTGGTGCTGGTGCCGCCGGTCTGATGTGCGCTATTACAGCTGGCAAGAGAGGTCGCAGGGTCTTAGTCATAGAAATATCCAATAAACCCGGCAAAAAGATTCTCATGTCTGGGGGTGGACGCTGTAACTTTACCAATCTTCAAACAGACACGAATAAGTTCTTATCAAAAAATCCAAACTTTTGTAAATCAGCATTGAGTCGTTATACGCATGATAGTTTTATCCAGTTAGTTCAGGAGCATCAGATCAGCTACCACGAGAAAGGCTTTGGTCAATTATTTTGTGATAATTCTTCAAAAGATATCTTAAATATGTTGCTGGCCGAGGCTAAGAAATACCAAGTTGTAATAAAAACAGACTGTAAGATTAAACAATATGAACATAAGGATTTCTTCATGTTAGATACTTATTCAGAGGAACATAAAGCTAAGTCTCTAGTTGTAGCTACTGGTGGGCTTTCTGTTCCAACGCTAGGAGGCAGTGACTATGGCTACCAAATAGCAACAACATATGGACATGAGGTCACTTCACTTAGACCTGCTTTAGTGCCTTTTGTATTTACAGATACCTTTAAGGTCTTATCAGAAAAGCTTTCAGGTGTATCGATGCAAGCCCATCTCTCTGTAAATAAACAAGAGTTCGTTGAAAATATATTATTCACTCATCGCGGCCTCAGTGGTCCAGCAGTGTTACAGATATCTAATTACTGGGTGGAGGGCGATGAAATAACAATGAATTTACTACCATCAATAGATTGTACTAACTTATTATTAGCGCAAAAACAAAAAAATCCTAAATCATTATTAAGAAAAGTTTTATATCCATACTTACCAAGAAAACTAGTTATTGAGTTACAAAATATGTGGTGGCCTAATAAAAAGGAACTTCCAATTGCTGAAATATCAGAACTATTATTGAGAGATCTTTCTGATAAAATACAAAATTGGAAATTAAAGCCGTCTACAACAGAGGGATATCGTACTGCTGAAGTTACACTTGGGGGTGTTGATACAGATGAAATTTCATCTAAGACAATGGAGAGTCAGAGAGAAAAAGATCTATACTTTATAGGCGAAGTTTTAGACGTGACTGGCCATCTCGGGGGCTTTAATTTCCAGTGGGCATGGGCATCTGGTTATGTTGCAGGTGAGGTTGTATAGACCTCACAGATCAGGGTATTAATTTTAGAAGATCATCATTAGGTTATCGAATGGATCGAGATGAGCTAAATATTCAGACAGCAAAAATTTCTTGGAAAGAGCTCGAGATATTTTTTGCTAAAGGCAGTGCTATTTATGTGTCTTCCAAATTAGATTTGATTGATGTAGGTCTGGAGATTTTTTTAGATAATAAAATTAAAATTAAGCAATGGATTTCAGATGACATGGTATCTAAAGTAAGCGACTATCAGGCTGAGGCATGGACAAATAGTGATGCAACATTATGGTCATTAGTGATAAAACCATGGGTTTTAGTACAACCACTCAAGGTTACCAGTTTTCATGGTGAAAATAAAAATTAATAAAAAGGGATTTTAATCTTGATAAATTTTGCTTCATGTAGGATCCTTCGCAAGGTTTTTAAAAGCTCTGGATTTTATATCCTGGGATAAAAGAAATTTAAATTAAGGGAGATAGTCTCATGGCAGGTTTCGATAAGGTGGTAAACACCTACGAAGAGGCGATGGCAGGTCTCACAGATGGCATGACTGTAATTGCAGGCGGTTTTGGTATCTGTGGTATACCAGAAAACTTGATTAAAGAAATAAAAAAAATGGGTACTAAAGAGTTAACGATTATATCTAATAATTGTGGTTGCGATGGACTTGGCCTTGGAATTCTTTTAGATGATCATCAAATAAAGAAAATGGTATCCTCGTACGTAGGTGAAAATAAAATGTTTGAAGAGCAGCTTCTTTCAGGACAACTAGAAGTAGAGTTAACACCACAAGGTACATTAGCTGAAAAAATGCGAGCCGGTGGTGCAGGTATACCAGCTTTTTATACAGCTACTGGCTTTGGAACAGACATAGCGAAAGGTAAAGATGTTCGAGAGTTTGACGGACGTGATTATATTCTTGAAGAGTCAATTACAGGAGACTTTGCAATTATTAAGGCTTGGAAAGCAGATCGCTTCGGTAATGCTATTTACCGTCATACAGCTATGAACTTTAACCCTATGGCTGCAACAGCAGGTAAAATTACAGTTTTAGAAGTTGAAGAAATCGTTGAGCCTGGTGAACTGGATCCAATGCATGTCCATACTCCAGGAATTTATGTTGACCGATTGATACAGGGGACGTTTGAAAAACTTATCGAACTGCGTACTGTACGCGAAAATTAATTTAGAGGGATAATTATGTCACTTTCTCGAGACCAAATGGCTATTCGAGTAGCACGTGAGTTACAAGACGGCTACTATGTTAATTTAGGTATTGGTATACCTACACTAGTTGCAAATCACGTTCCAAAAGGAATGGAAGTCATGTTGCAGTCTGAAAATGGCTTGCTTGGCATGGGCCCTTTTCCAACAGAGGATGAGGTAGATGCAGATCTCATTAATGCGGGAAAACAAACAGTAACTACAGCTACTGGCGCCTCAATTTTTTCCTCGTCTGAATCTTTCGCTATGATTCGTGGTGGTCATGTCGATCTTACTGTTCTTGGTGCTTTTGAGGTTGATTCTTTGGGAAATATTGCCTCATGGATGATACCCGGTAAACTCATAAAAGGTATGGGTGGGGCTATGGATCTTGTAGCTGGTGCAGATAACATAGTTGTTATGATGACACATGCAGATAAGTATGGAAATTCTAAATTGTTGTCTAATTGCTCGCTACCGCTGACTGGTGCTGGTTGCATCAAACAGGTACTCACTGATTTGGCTTTCTTAGAAATATATGATGGAAAGTTTCATCTGATTGAACGTGCACCAGGTGTTTCTATTGAAGAAATTACTGAAAAAACAGCCGGCGCTTTGGTCGTGCCAGATGATGTTCCAGAAATGAAATTTTAAACTTCAATTATATTCGATAAGCCTCCTACTCCAGGGGGCTTTTATTTTCTGTATCGAATTTCCATATTCAAATAAAAAATTTATAAAGACATACAAAGTTTACACCCATAATTAATAATTTAGCTTTAAGAAATCGTATTAAAAATTTAATAAATGGTAAATTTATAGCTACAAGTGGGGAGTTTTTTACTAGCAAAATACTGAAATTTTTCTGACCCAATATATATTAATTGGTCACTTATATTAAATTAGCCTACACAATATTAGAATCAAATAGGTTCACCATCCCCTCCTAAGTTATTGTTTGTTAAAGCCTGAAATGCAGAATTTTTATATTTCTTTTATACACCGCTGTATTTTTTTTAATACAACTTGTAGTGTTTTTTTATGGAAAGTAACACCACATATTGTATACTAGAATTCTTTTTCAAGTTACCATAAAGACGAAATAGATAATTTTTCTCGGTTCAGAATCTATCGCTGTCAAATGCTGAATAGAAAATTTAATTAACAATAATTATGTATTATCAATACAAAGGGAAGATTAAAAATTATGTCTATAGAAGCTATAAAAACTAGCGACAAACCACAAGTTATAGATATCAAGTTGCAGGATGCATCAACAGATATCTGGGACAAAAAGTATAGATTGAAAAATAAGCAGGGGGAACCAGTTGACGAAAATATAGATCAAACATATCGTCGTGTTGCAAGGGCCCTCTCAGAAGTCGAAGATAGGGGAAAAAGAGAGGCTTGGTACGAGCGTTTTTTATGGGCTCTAAGAAACGGCGCAATACCCGCCGGGCGAATAATTTCTAATGCTGGTGCTTTGGAGCATAAACCAGCAACGTCAACCATTAACTGCACTGTTTCTGGGATTGTAGAAGATTCAATGCAAGATATACTAAATAAAAATTTAGAAGCTGGACTTACGCTAAAAGCTGGTTGTGGGATCGGCTACGAATTTTCTACTTTGCGACCTAAGGGTGCATATGTTTCTGGTGCCGGTGCCTACACATCCGGACCGCTTTCTTTTATGGATATTTTTGACAAAATGTGTTTTACCGTTTCATCTGCTGGCGGACGTCGTGGTGCTCAAATGGCAACTTTCGATGTAAGTCATCCAGATGTAGTAGATTTCATCAAAGCTAAGCGTGAAGATGGTAGATTAAGACAATTCAATATGTCTCTTTTGATTACAGAAGGTTTTATGGAGGCTGTAAAAAATGATGAAGATTGGCCGTTAAGTTTTCCTATTCTACAAAAGGAAGTTGATCAAGGTGAAGTTAGTTTAGAGGATGATTGCTTGTTGTGGAGAGACTTTCCAACACAGAAAGGTTATGTATCAAATAAAGAGGGATTGATTGCTTGCAAAGTGTACAAAATTGTCAAGGCCAAGCATCTCTGGAATGTAATCATGACTTCTACTTACGATTACGCGGAACCAGGATTTATTTTGATTGATAAAGTTAACCAAGATAATAATAATTGGTTTTGTGAAGATATACGTGCAACCAACCCTTGTGGAGAGCAGCCGCTTCCTCCATATGGAAGTTGCCTACTGGGGTCCGTGAATCTTACAAAGTTTGTTAAAGATCCATTTACAGATAAAGCAAAATTCGATTGGGACGGCTACCGAGAGGTAGTATCTGTTTTCACTCGTATGCTAGACAATGTTGTTGAAATAAATGGTTTACCTCTTGAGGGTCAACGAGAGGCAATTATAAATAAACGCAGGCATGGTATGGGTTTTTTAGGTTTAGGTTCCACTATGACAATGCTTACCATGCCATATGGATCAGATGAGTCGCTTGTTTTTACAGAAGAAGTGTCCCGTGAGCTAGCTCTAGCTGGTTGGCGAACAGGCTTAAGTTTAGCTAAAGAGAAAGGACCGGCACCAATAATGGATGAAGATTTTGAGGTAACTGAAGCAATGTTGCGTAAGTGCCCTAAAATGTTAAAAGATGGTATTGCTGTAGGGGAAAAAATAAAAGGTAGATTGTTGCACGCTCGCTATAGTCAGTATATGGAAAAGATTGCAGAAATTGCACCGAAGCTTGTTGCAGAGCTTGCAGAAACAGGTTGCAGGTTCACCCATCACTCGTCTATTGCTCCAACCGGAACAATATCCTTATCGCTTGCCAATAACGCTAGCAACGGTATAGAGCCAAGTTTTGCTCATCATTATTCTAGAAACGTCATCAGAGAAGGAAAAAAGTCTAAAGAGAAAGTAGACGTTTTCTCTTATGAATTGCTAGCTTATCGTGAATTAGTCAATCAAGAGGCCATGCCCTTTGCAGAAAATGATGCGCAAACTCTACCCGAATATTTTGTTTCTAGTGCTGATATACAGCCAAAGAACCACGTTGACGTTCAAGCAGCGTCTCAAAAATGGATAGATTCATCAATTTCAAAGACTATAAATGTGCCAACTGAATGCGATTTTGAGGACTTCAAGGATATATATCTTTATGCCTATGAAAAGGGACTCAAGGGCTGTACGACATTCCGATTTAATCCGGAAGCATTCCAAGGTGTATTAGTCACAGAGAAAGATTTAGAAAATACGACATACCAATTTAGCTTGGAGGATGGAACTTCTATTGACCTAAAGGGAAATGAAGAAGTTGAGTATGATGGAGAAACTCATACCGCCGCAAACTTGTTCGATGCTCTCAAAGAAGGGTATTACGGTAAATTTTAACTAGGTAATTAATATTATGATAAAGTTAGATCAGAAGATTGTAAGTTATAAAGTATTAACACCATCAAATGATGAGTCTCTGCCAGAAGAGTCTAATGCAGAGCTTGATTTAGAGCGCGCCATTGAATTAATGACAGAAAATGTAAGTCGCCCAGAAGAATTGCATGGATCGACTTATAAGGTGAAAACACCACAATCTGAACATGCACTATATATAACTATCAATGATATTATTCTGAATCCAGAAACTGATAATGAACAACGCCGACCTTTCGAAATTTTTATTAACTCAAAAAATATGGAACAGTTTCAATGGGTTGTTGCACTTACTAGAGTAGTCTCTGCTGTCTTTCGCAAGGGAGGTGACTGTACTTTTTTAGCTGAAGAATTAAAGGCTGTATTTGATCCTCAGGGAGGTTATTTTAAGCGTGGAGGGAAATTTATGCCTTCTCTGGTTGCAGAGATTGGTGAAGCAATAGAAAATCATTTAACTAAAATTGGTATGATAAAGGTTGGTGAAATAACGGAAAGTCAAAAAACTGCACTTGCTGAAAAGCGAGCTGAATATGATTCCAGAATAACCCCGCTTTCTGATAACACCGAAACAGAAAATACGTTTCCCGCCAGCGCGAGCTTATGTAAAAAATGTATGACTAAAGCTGTTATCTTGATGGACGGGTGTATGACTTGCCTAAATTGTGGCGATTCAAAGTGTAGCTAGCATAGTTGCGTTAAGGAGTTAAAATGGGCAGAAAATTATTAAATCTTGTATTTTAATTCTTTTATCTCTGCTTTCAATTGGGTTGGTAGCTTCCTTAAAAGCACCTAGCATTAAAATTATTCTTTTTGATTTCAACTGTGCTACTTCTAATTAGCATATAACTAGAAAACTATGGCCATATATGACAGAAAAAAAATAAAACTTAGCACTACTCCACTTAAAGAACTTCATTTGGAGCTTGGTGCTCGTATGGTCCCTTTTGCAGGCTATGAAATGCCAGTAAGTTACTCGGATGGTATAAAAAAAGAACATCTTCATACCCGAAAACTTGCTGGATTATTTGATGTTTCTCATATGGGCCAAATAACTGTTACTGGAGATGGAGCAGCTCGAGCACTGGAAACACTGGTGCCTATTAATCTAGAAGATCTTAGTATTAATAAACAGGCCTACGCCTTACTGACAGACGAGAAAGGGGGCATTCTTGACGATTTGATGATAGTACGTTGGTCAAAAGATTGTTTTTTTCTGGTTGTGAATGCCGATTGCAAGGAAAAAGATCTTGACCACTTGAGAAGTAATCTTAATGGTTTGCATATTGATCATTTAGAGAATCGAGCATTGCTGGCTTTGCAAGGACCTGAATCAATAACGGTAATTAATCAATTAGCTCCAAATCTGAAGAAATTGTTGTTTATGTCGGGTTGCTGTGTAAATTTAGCCGGTATAGATTGTTATGTAACTCGTTCCGGTTATACGGGTGAAGATGGGTTTGAGATTTCAGTTCCAGCAGACTCTGCTATAATCTTAGCCAAGAAGTTGCTATCTTTTCAGCAGGTAAAGCCAATTGGCTTAGGAGCTAGAGATACACTAAGACTTGAAGCTGGATTATGCCTTTATGGTCATGACATTAATATATCAACGACACCAGTAGAGGCCTCCTTGGTCTGGAGTATTAGTAAATCTCGTCGAAAAAATGGAAAAAAATTCGGAGGTTTCCTCGGTTCTAAAACGATATTAGAAGAATTGGATCATGGAGCCAAGAGAAAACGTATTGGATTAAAAATATTAGGCAAAGCGCCAATTCGCGAGGGTGCTGAATTAGTAAATAAAGTTGGCCAAATAATAGGTGTTGTTACAAGCGGCGGCTTTGGACCAAGCTTAAATGCACCAATTGCGATGGGATATGTTGATACTGAATACTCTGATATAGGTGAAGAATTAGCAGCGGTAGTTCGTGGCAAATCTCTTCCGGTTTCAGTTCAAAAAATGCCATTTTTTCCAAGGCGTTATTTTCGCGGATAAAATTTAAAACACAGAATAGAGATTGTAATATATGAAATCTTTGTCAGATCTTACCAGTAATGCTGAATTCGTTGGCCGGCACATCGGCCCGTCTGATGAAGATAAACTGACGATGCTTAAAAGTTTTGGTTACGAATCTTTAGAGTCGTTCATTGGGGCAGTAGTTCCAAAAAAAATTCGTCTTTCAGGCAGGCTGGAACTTGACAATGCAATCACTGAAGTAGAGGCACTCAATAAATTAGAGGATATTGCTAAAAAAAACAAAGTATATAAAAATTTTATTGGTCAAGGTTATTATGACTCCATCACACCGAATGTGATTTTGAGGAATGTATTTGAAAATCCTGCTTGGTATACTGCTTACACACCTTATCAACCAGAAATTTCTCAGGGACGACTTGAGGCCCTATTAAACTTCCAAACAATGATAGTAGATTTGACTGGTATGGACTTGGCGAGCGCATCACTTCTTGATGAGGGCACTGCCGCCGCTGAAGCAATGACGCTATGCCGAAGAATGTCTAAATCTAAAGAAGAAATTTTCTTTGTAGACAAGCACTGCTTCCCACAAACAATCGAAGTTATTAAAACTCGCGCTGAGCCAATCGGTATTAAAGTAGTTGTTGGCGACACATCAAAAATAGATAAGTGTAATTTCTTTGGAATACTACTTCAGTATCCAGGGGAGGACGGATCTATAAGAGATTTTACTGAGATTACAAAAATTGCTCACGCTAATCAGGGTTTAGTAGTAATGGCATCTGACATATTAAGCTTGCTATTATTAAAAAGTCCAGGAGAAATAGGAGCTGATGTTGCTATTGGTTGTACTCAAAGATTTGGAGTTCCTCTTGGTTTCGGTGGTCCACATGCAGCCTACATGGCAACAAAAAATTCATTTAAACGCTCACTTCCAGGTCGCCTTGTGGGGGTGTCAGTAGATAGCACAGGAAAACCAGCCTATCGTCTTGCATTGCAAACCCGTGAGCAGCACATACGGAGAGAAAAAGCTACCAGTAATATATGTACAGCACAGGCACTATTAGCTGTTATGGCAAGTATGTATGCAGTATACCATGGTCCAGAAGGACTTAAGAATATTGCTTGGAAGATTCATTCTCTTACAAGAATATTAGCCTTTGGTTTACAAAAATTGAGAATCAAAGTAGTTAATGATAGTTTTTTTGATACCCTCACCATAAATACCGGCAAAGACACTTCTCTTTTCCATAGTCTATCTGTTAGTAGAGGATATAACTTACGCATCATTGACGACCTGCATCTTGGTATTTCAATAGACGAGAAAACATCTGCAGATGATATAGAAAATCTTTGGCGCTTGTTTGATAAAAATACTGATCTGACTATAGATCGAATTAAATTACCCTCAAAAACTAATATACCAAAAAAACTTTTACGAACAGATAAGCTTTTAACTCATACGATATTTAACACCTATCATTCAGAAACAGAGATGTTGCGATACCTTAAAAAGCTTTCAGATAAAGATATTGCACTTGATAGGGCAATGATACCTCTTGGATCATGCACAATGAAGCTCAATGCATCAGCTGAAATGATACCAGTGAGTTGGCCCGAATTTGCAAACATTCATCCCTTTGTACCAAACGATCAAGTTGTAGGATATATAGAAATGATTAAGGAAGTTGAGTCGATGCTATGTGTCGTTACTGGTTATGATGCAGTCTCCTTGCAGCCAAATGCTGGATCTCAGGGCGAGTATGCTGGCTTACTTGCTATACGTGCCTATCATGCAAATAGAGGTGAATCTCATCGTGATATATGTTTGATTCCCAGTTCCGCGCATGGAACAAACCCTGCGTCTGCACAAATGTGTGGTATGTCGGTTGTCGTGACAGGTTGTGATGATATGGGAAACGTAGATCTAGAAGAACTTCGCGAAAAAGCAAAGCTGTATTCGAACAATTTAGCAGCCATCATGGTCACTTACCCATCTACACACGGAGTGTTCGAGGATGGGATTACAGAGGTATGTGAGATAGTGCATCAACATGGCGGCCAAGTGTATATTGATGGAGCTAACTTGAATGCAATGGTTGGGGTTTGTAAACCTGGTAAATTTGGTGGTGATGTTTCACATTTAAATCTTCATAAAACATTCTGCATTCCTCATGGAGGAGGAGGACCAGGTGTTGGTCCAGTTGCAGTTAGGAGGCATTTGGCCCCATATTTACCGGGAAATAAGAACCTCACTAAAAAACCCGTGATCAATACAGTATCGTCTGCTCCGTGGGGAAGTGCAAGCATTTTACCGATAACATGGATGTATATGAAAATGATGGGATCGATAGGGCTTACTCATGCTACTGAAATAGCCATTTTGAATGCCAACTACATAGCAAATCGATTGAAGGACGCCTATAAAATTCTTTATACAGGTAAGAATGGCACAGTGGCCCACGAATGTATTATAGACTTAAGAGATTTAAAGGATGACGTCGGTGTTACAGTTGATGATATAGCTAAGAGACTAATAGATTATGGGTTCCATGCCCCCACGATGTCATTTCCTGTTCCGGGGACTTTAATGATTGAGCCTACTGAAAGTGAATCAAAAAAAGAAATTGATAGATTTTGTGATGCTATGCTCGAAATACGTAAAGAAATTGATTCTATACAAAATGGCACCTTCCCTATTAATGATAACCCCTTATGCCATGCACCTCATACCGCAGATATACTAATTGCTGATAAGTGGGAAAGAAGCTACAAAAGAGAACAAGCAGCCTATCCTTTAGATTCATTAAAGGATTCAAAATATTGGCCTCCTGTTGGTAGAATAGACAATGTACATGGAGATAAAAATCTTGTGTGTTCGTGTTTGCCAATTTCTGAATATAAATAATCTAATTAACTGCGATCTTTAGACGCGCAAAAAATCGAGAATAATTTTATTGAACTCAGCCGATTTTTCAATGTGCAGCCAATGGCCAGCGCCATCTATAATTTCATGCTGACATTTTGGAAATAGTCTGGATGTCTCATTTAGGTATTTGCTTTTAATATATTGGGAGTTTCCACCTTTAATAAACAAAGTTGGGCCAGTAAATGGTTTACCATATGGCGCCTTGGTTAACTCATTTGAATAATTTGCGTTAATACTCTCCATATAAATCTTTATTCCATATTCCCCGTTTTTCTTTAAAACAAGGTTCTTTAAAAGAAACTCTCTGGATGCAAGATCGTTTACATATGGTAATAAAATTTCATGAGCTTGTTTTCTTGAGGAAGGTCTTCCAGAAATTATTGCATTTAAGCCATCAATAGTATTTCGATGGAGGTTGGGATCATAGTTAATTGGTAAGATATCCCCAACCACAATTTTTTTAAATTTGTATGCATAATTTAAAGCAGCTTGCATTGCAATTTTCCCCCCCATGGAATGCCCAACTAGGCTGGCTTGAGAGAGACCTAAATCGTCCATTAGATCGATTATATCGGTTGCCATAAGTCCATAATTCATACCTTTAGATCTGGGAGATTCACCATGATTCCTGAGATCTGGGGAGATTACCATATATTTTTTAGATAAAATGCCACCCAAGCGTGCGAGATTATTTTTTGAGCCAAACAACCCATGAATTAATATGACTGCTTCACCAGCACCTTGAATATTGTATTTTAGTTTCAAAATTATTATTTCTATAATTAGTAAATTTTTGGTCTAAAAAGAAATCGTAAAGTTTAATATATTGAGAGTTACACCCCACCCAAACATACATATTTTAACTCCATGTAATCATCAAGACCATATTTTGATCCTTCGCGACCATGTCCTGATTCTTTTATTCCACCAAAGGGCGCAGTTTCAGTTGAAATCATACATTCATTTATCCCGAGAATTCCACAATCCAATTGGTCTGTTAAGCGAGATATTCTACTGATATCACGGGTATAAAAATATGCTGCAAGCCCATATTCTGATTCATTTGCTAATGAGAGAGCTTCAATTTCAGTTTTGAACTTTAACAAGGCGGCTACTGGTCCAAAAATTTCTTCTGAAAAAATTCTCATATCTTTTGTTATATTCTCAATAATAGTTGGTTCCACAAAATTCATTCCTAGCTTTGACCGATTACCACCTATTAATATATTTGCACCCTCATCAAGTGAATTTGCGATAAGACTATAAACCCTATCTGCAGCTTCCTCAGTTATAAGAGGGCCAATAGATATACCTTTTTTATTTCCAAAACCCAAAGCCAGTTTCCTGGTAGACTGAACGAATTTAGAGGAAAATTCATCGTAAATATCAGATTGAATTAGAAATCGATTTGTACAAATACAGGTTTGTCCTGAATTCCTAAATTTCGAATTTATAGCTCCCTCGACTGCTAAATCTATATTTGCATCATTAAATACTATAAAGGGTGCATTTCCTCCCAGCTCCATAGAAGTTCGCTTTACTGTGTCTGAACTATCCCTCATCAATTTTTTACCAATGACAGTTGATCCCGTAAAAGAGATTTTTTTCACTAAGGGATTTTTTGTAAGCTCATTACCAATTTCCTCAGGATCACCAACTATTGCATTAATAAGTCCTTTAGGTATTCCGGCTCGGTCAGCAAGTAATATTAGAGCCATTCCTGAAAGAGGCGCTTTATCGTCCGGTTTACATACAACACTACAGCCAGCAGCTAAGGCAGGTGAAATTTTCCTCGCAAGCATAGCAAAAGGGAAATTCCAAGGAGTAATACAGGCTACTAGTCCAACTGGATTTTTGGTTACAATTAGTTTTTTGTCAGACGTCCTTCCGGGGATGACATCACCACATATACGCTTTGCTTCTTCTGCAAACCACTCAATATACCGTGATCCATAATCAACTTCTGCGAGTGATTCGTGGATGGGTTTTCCTTGCTCAGCTGTAATTATTTCAGCTAGATCATTTTTATTTTCAATAATTAAGTTATACCAGTTTCGTATCAAATTTGAGCGATCAAAAGGGCTGGCGGCTTGCCATAATTTCTGAGCAATACTTGCAGACTGGATCGCCTTTTTTGTCTCTTCAGCTCCACACTTTGTGATTTCATTTATCAAATGTCCGTTAGCTGGGTTTGTTATTTTGAGTGTTTTGCCACTAGTCGCATCTATCCATTCTCCATTAATAAAAGCTTTCGTTGTGAGAAGAGTGGGATCTTTTAAAATTAAATTTTTATTCATATATAACCTTACTTGAGTAGATTAAAATTTTTAGAGTACACTTAAGTTTTTACCAATCTATTTTAAAGACTGATATTTGGAGTAACTTCTTGGGGTTAGGCCTGTCCATTTTTTAAATGCTCTAGTAAAAGACCTTGGTTCCGCAAACCCGACCAATTCAGAGACCTCTTCAACAGACAGTTTTTCTGAAACAAGCTTATTAATGGCTAATTCTCGACGCATATCATCTTTTATTTTTTGATAGGTTGTTCCTTCCTCTTTTAGTTTTCGATAAAGCATCAGATTACTCATATTTAATTTTTCTGCTAGGGCGCTTACTTTAGGAAAGTTTAGTTTTTGGGAATCCATATCTATTATTTCTCTTTCGATTTTTGACTCCAATGTGCTTTGACCACCAGGAATTGTCATTATATTTGCAGGGTGGTGAACTAAAAATTCTTTAACCTCTTTGTGTGTTCTTACTAAAGGTTTATCAAGGTATTTGGCATCAAAAGATATTTCATTAGACATTTTTCCAAATGATAAAGCACAAGGAAACATAATCTTCAGTTCATCAACATAGATCGGCATCTGATGACTGAAACTAGCACCTTTTAAACGAATTGTCTCTCCTATATACCAACTCGGAAAACGATGCCATATAACCAAAAGATATTGGGCTAAGAAATCGTCAGGATCTAATTTAGGTTGAGCAAAATTAAAACCCAATTTAGCAATATTATCTATATCTATACTAAGATTAATTTCGATAGAGTTTGTTATAAGGCTATAAAATTTAATCATTTTATTTAGTAAGTCACCGAGTGTTGAGCATTGAACAGATATTTCACAAAATAACTCGAAGATACCATATTTGACTGGTTGAGAAGCAAAGCCCATGAACTCATCATCTAACTCTTGTTGAACCGAACGAAAAAGGCGAGCTACTTGATCTGTATGTATTCTATGGGTAGTTAGCCATAGAATTGCTGGATTGATCCCAGCACGCGACAATAATGTTGAAGAGTCGAGATTTTTCTGACGTATTCCATGAAGACATGAAATAACATGATGGTGTGCGATAGTAGCGATATACTACTCCTCATAAATCATAAATTGGTGAGTTTTTTATTAATTATAAAGATATAATGCCATATTTCAAAAATTTTTTGAAATAATCAGTGAGTTATATGGCTATAATTAGACCTTGCAGATAAAACGCAGGTGATTCATAGTAAGTAGTTTGGAATTAGTATTATTATTTGGTTGACTGTTATTATAAAACTATGAGTTAAAATTAAGGATAGCTTGAATGAAAGATAAGTCTAAACCTAGTGTTTCAGATTGGATAAATCTAGCTAAAAAGGAAACCAAAAGCCAAAATTTGGACCACCTAATTTGGAAAACGGCAGAGGGAATCGATATCAAGCCTCTCTACACAGCTGAAGATATAGATCAATTAGGTGACCAAGAAAGTCTTCCGGGTTACATGCCCTATAAGCGAGGTCCAAAAGCAACTATGTATGCAGGACGACCCTGGACTATCCGACAATATGCTGGATTCTCAACTGCAGAAGAATCAAACTCTTTTTATAAAAAAAATCTTAAAGCTGGACAGCAGGGCCTCTCAGTGGCTTTTGACCTACCTACACACCGTGGTTATGACTCCGATCATGATCGTGTACAAGGTGATGTCGGTAAAGCAGGTGTCGCTATTGATTCTGTTGAAGATATGAAAATTCTCTTTAATGGAATTCCATTAGATAAAGTATCAGTATCAATGACAATGAATGGTGCAGTTCTTCCAGTTATGGCAAATTTCATTGTAGCGGCGGAAGAGCAGGGCGTTGAACCGCAAGCACTAATGGGAACTCTTCAAAATGATATCTTGAAGGAGTTTATGGTAAGAAATACATATATTTATCCCCCTGAGCCGTCAATGCGTATCATCTCAGATATTATTGCTTACACTTCAGAGTTAATGCCAAAGTTTAACTCTATCTCAATTTCTGGGTATCACATGCAGGAGGCGGGTGCTACAAATGTCCAAGAACTAGCATTTACTATAGCTGATGGGATTGAGTACGTTCGAACAGCAATTAATAGCGGATTGGATGTGGATAGTTTTGCACCTAGACTTTCATTTTTCTTCGCTATTGGCATGAATTTTTTTATGGAGATTGCGAAGCTTAGGGCTGCTAGGGTTTTATGGTCAGAATTGATGAAAGAAAATTTCAATCCCAAAAATGAAAAATCACTAATGTTGCGCACCCACTGTCAAACCTCTGGCGTAAGCTTAACTAGCAAAGATCCATATAATAATGTGATGAGGACAACTATTGAAGCAATGTCTGCAATTATGGGAGGCACCCAATCTCTTCATACAAATGCATTTGACGAAGCCCTTGGATTACCAACAGATTTTGCAGCTCGCATTGCTAGAAATACTCAGTTAGTTCTTCAAGAAGAGACAGGTATCACAAAAGTAGTTGACCCGCTTGCAGGATCATATTATGTAGAAACACTCACCAATCAGCTAGTAGAAGCCGCACGCTTATTAATTGATGAGGTTGAAAGTATGGGTGGTATGACCAAGGCTGTCGAAACAGGCATGCCTAAACTAAGTATAGAAAAAGCTGCTGCACTAAAACAAGCAAGGATTGATCGTGGTGATGAGGTTATAGTTGGAGTAAATAAGTTTGAACTTAAAGAGGAGCCAGATATAGAGGTTTTAGAGATAGATAATACTAAGGTGCGTGCTTCACAGATTTCAAAATTAATCAAAATTCGTAAGAAACGTGACGATGATCTATGTCAAAATGCCCTAGACGCCCTCACTGAGTCAGCAAATTCAGGAAAGGGAAATTTATTAGCTTTAGCTATTGATGCTGCTAGATTAAGGGCTACGGTAGGTGAGATATCTTTTGCGCTAGAAAAAGAATGGGGTAGACATCAAGCTGTGACAAAAACTATTAGCGGTGTGTATGGCTCTGCTTATGAGGGAGATGAAGAGTTTTCGAATATTCAGAGTAAGGTGAAGAAATTTGCTTTAGATACTGGAAGACGACCTCGAATGCTAGTCGCTAAAATGGGCCAAGATGGTCATGATAGAGGAGCAAAGGTAATCGCGACAGCCTTTGCCGACATCGGTTTTGATGTAGATATTAGTCCTATGTTTCAAACTCCTACAGAAGCAGCACGTATGGCTATTGAAAATGACGTACATTTAGTAGGTGTTTCTTCTCAGGCAGCAGGACATAAAACTTTAGTTCCTCAACTTGTTGAGGCCCTGGCTAAAAATGGGGCAACAGATATCAAAGTAATATGTGGCGGTGTTATCCCTCCAAAGGATTATCAAGATCTCTACGATGCTGGAGTTACAGCTATATATGGGCCAGGTACAAATATACCAAAGGCCGCCATAGAAATAATAGATCTCTTAGTTAAGGATTCTAGCAATGATAATAGGAAACTATGATGCAAGAAGTTATTAAACACTTAGCAAAAAAGCGCAAAGATGCGATTCTTGGTGGAGGCCAAAGACGTATCGATGCCCAACATAAAAAAGGCAAACTTACTGCTAGAGAAAGAATTGAGCTTTTGGTAGATAAAAATTCTTTCGAAGAATGGGATACATTCGTTGAACATCGCTGTACAGATTTTGATATCGATAAAGAGCATATACCCGGGGACGGAGTGGTTACAGGATATGGAACCATTCACGGCCGTTTGGTTTATGTTTTTTCTCAAGATTTTACCGTCTTGGGAGGTTCTTTATCTGAAACCCATGCGGTCAAGATTTGTCGAATTATGGATTTGGCTTTAAAAAATGGAGCTCCCTTAATTGGGTTAAATGATTCTGGTGGCGCTAGAATACAAGAAGGTGTTGTTT
>MDTG01026762.1_pt1 | contig 30630 bp, 30 predicted proteins | sample 811421 | NCBI WGS metagenome assembly MDTG01 (sample SAMN05326645, study PRJNA326480) | marine metagenome | isolation source: seawater | place: Pacific Ocean: South East | collected 2011 | reverse complement strand
GATTATTACCAAAACAGAATCTGATGCTTTAATTTTAGAACAAGGCTTAATTTCAAAAAAAAGACCTCAATTCAATATTCAATTTAGAGATGATAAATCTTATCCAGCGATACATTTATCTACCTCAAAAGATTTTCCGGCAATTTATATTTCTAGACAAAAGGACTCTATAAATACAATATTTGGACCTTTTGCAAATGTTGGGGCTATGAGACTCAATGTAAGTTTAATCAGGTCTTTGTTTAAAATAAGGAACTGTAAAGACATTAATTTTAAAAATAGATCTCGTCCATGCATTGAGTATCAGATGAATAGGTGTTCGGCTCCGTGTGTAGGAAATATTTCTAAGGAGGATTATGCATTTGATGTAAAAAATACAATAAATTTTCTATCGGGTGATACAAAAAACGTAATCATTGATCTTCAAAAAAAAATGGATTTTTACTCCGATAAGAAAGATTATGAGAGAGCTGCAATATACAGAGATAAGGTTCAATCAATTAGAGATACACAAAGAAAACAAAACGTTTTAACAGGGTTTGATGATTTAGATATTATTATAATAAAAAGAAATAAATTTAACTGTTGCTTAAGCGTCCTTAAAATTGAAGATAGTTGGATTACAAGTTCTCAAAATTTTTATCCAGATTCAAAAGAAAATTTATCTGATCAGGAGCTTTTATCGGCTTTTCTAGAAAGTTATGCAATTAATAATAAGGATAGGACAATAATTAATTTGCTTTTTCAGGGAGAAATTTTAAAAGAAACAAAAGATTTTTTAGCTAATTTGCTCTCTCCAAAAATTATTATCCATAAAATCGACAAACAAAATAAGAATTTAATTGATATTTGTTCTTCACAGGCTGAAGATGCATTATCAAGAAATAATAATTTTTTATGGGTTCAAAATTGTTTTGAGTCTCTAGCAAGTTTTTTACAGATAGGAACTATTAATAAGATTGAGGGTTTTGATATAAGCCATACTTCAGGAAAGAATGTTTCGGCTTCATGCGTATCAATAACTAAAGATGGTCCAACTAAAAAAGACTACAGAATCATGAACATTAAAAAAGATTCTAATAATGATTATTATTCCTTAAGCGAAGCAATTCAAAGAAGATGTAAAAATTTACTTAAAAACAATTTAGATCTTCCTGATGTGATCTTAATAGACGGAGGTAAGGGTCAATTAAATACTGTTATGAAAAACCTTAATGAAAAATTATTGGAAGAAATAAAAATAATATCTGTTTCAAAAGGTCCTAATAGAAATGAAAAATACGATGTCCTACATTATGGTAACAATAGCTATGAGCTAAGTAGTAGAGATGATTTATCCAAGCTGCTTCAATTAGTAAGAAATGAATCTCATCGATTTGCAATTAATCATCATAGAAAGAGAAGATCAAGGGAAACGTTTTCATCAAGTCTAGATGGAATTGATGGATTAGGCCCCAAGTTAAAATTAGATCTCATAAGATATTTTGGAGGCATAGATAAAATAACTGAAGCTTCTTTACATGACCTGAAATCAATGCCCGGCATAGGAGAAAGAAAAGCTAAAAAGATTTATTCTTACCTCAACAAAAATTAAAATGAATTTTCCGAATATATTATCCATTTCAAGAATATTACTTCTTTTACCCATAATTATTTTCTTCGAAAAAAATTTATATTTATTTTCAACATTATTTTTTCTTATTGCGTCAATCACTGATTATTTTGACGGATATTTTGCTAGAAAGAACAATCAAGTTACTAGCCTTGGAGTTTTACTTGATTTATTAGCAGATAAAATATTTGTTAGTGTAATACTTATTTGGATGGTATTTAATTTTGGTAATATTTTCATTTTATTATCCTCAATTTTCATAGTTTGCAGAGAAATCATTGTAAGTTATGTAAGGCTTTATTTTGTTTCAAAGTCTCTTGATTCTATAGAAGTAAAATCAGATATTTTTGGAAAGATTAAAACCACCTTTCAAATGATCAGTCTTGGCTTAATATTGATCTCTCCTCTTTTTAATTATTTAGTGTATTCTTTTTCAATAACTCTATTATGTCTAAGCGCATTTTTCTCATGGTTTTCACTTTTTAAATACATAAAAAATTGGAATGAATACCAAAACTAAGATCTCAATTGTTGGGGCTGGATATGTAGGTTCATCCTTGGGGGTACTATTAGCAAAAAAAAATCATGTAACCTTTCTTGATATTGATTCTGAAAAAATAAATTTAATTCAGAATAGAAAAACACACCTTAAAGAAAAAGAATTAAAAAAATATCTAAAGGACAAAAAACTGAGTATTTCTGGTTCCACTAGTTATGAGATTGCATTGAAGAATTCGGACTATGTTTTAATTTGTACTCCTACAGACTTTAATGAAAAAAATAATTTCTTTGATACGACTATTGTTGAACAAGTCATTAAAAAGGTAAGAAGTATAAATAAATCTTCTTTAATAGTTATTAAGTCGACAGTACCAGTTGGTTTTACTGAATCAATGCAAAAGAAATATAAAACAAAAAATATAATTTTTTCTCCTGAGTTTTTAAGAGAGGGATTTAGTATCGAAGATAATCTTTACCCTTCAAGAATAATAATTGGTTCAGAATCCACTAAAGCAAAAGAGTTTTCAAAACTTCTTAAAAATATCTCTTTAAAAAAGACTCCCACTTTTTTTATGAAACCATCAGAGGCAGAGGCAGTTAAATTATTTTCTAATACTTATTTGGCAATGCGTGTTTCTTTTTTTAATGAATTAGATAGTTATTGTCTATTCAATGAGTTTGACTCCAAATTTATTATATCTGGGGTTTCAGCTGATCCTAGAATAGGTAATTACTATAATAATCCTTCTTTCGGATATGGAGGTTATTGTTTACCGAAAGATACAAAACAACTTCTTGCAAATTATGACGAAGTTCCTCAGAGGCTTATAAAAGCTATTGTAAAATCTAATGAACTAAGAAAGGACCTCATTTCAAAAAAAATATTAGAGTCTTCTCCTAAAGTCATTGGGATATTTTTACTATCTATGAAAGCAGGATCAGATAATTTTAGATCTTCTTCTATAAAAGGAATTATACAAAGACTTAAGAAAGCGAAGAAAGAGATCCTAATTTATGAACCTAATTTAAAAGACAAAAAGTTTATGGGACTATATATTGAAAAAGACCTTAAAACTTTTAAAAAAAAATCAGACTTAATAATTTCAAATAGGTATTCTAAACGTCTAAATGATGTTAAAAATAAAGTTTTTTCAAGAGATATCTTTCTAGCGGATTGATTCTTTAAATTTGGCTGAGTGGCAGAGTGGTCATGCAGCGGATTGCAAATCCGTCTACGCCGGTTCGATTCCGACCTCAGCCTCCAAATTTCATAAAATATTTAAATCCATTAATCTAAAGAAAACCTTTAAAATTCGGTATAATTTTTTAATCAATTAATTTAATAATGAAAAAAGTTGTTGTAAGCGGTGGTTTTGATCCAGTGCACGTTGGTCATTTAGAGATGCTCAAAGAAGCTAAGAGCTTAGGAGATCAGCTTACTGTGATTTTAAATTCAGATAAGTTTCTTATGGATAAAAAAGGATACATTTTTATGCCTTTTTCAGAAAGAAAAAAAATTCTTTTAGGTTTTAGCTATGTCAATAAAGTCGAAAAATGTATTGATAAGGATAACACTGTGCGTGAAACACTCAAGAAACTAAAATCTAAAAATCAAGTAGATATTTTCGCCAATGGGGGCGATAGAAAAGATGGTTTTGATATTCCAGAATACAAAACTTGTCTCGAAATTGGAATAGATTTAGCTTTCAACATTGGCGGGGGTAAAGTTCAATCAAGCTCAAATCTTGTAAATAAATTTATAAATTATAGTGAGTCCAGACCTTGGGGTTATTTTGAAAATTTGATAGAAGAAAAAAATTATAAAGTTAAAAAACTTGTAATAAAACCAAGTCAAAAAATTAGTGTTCAATATCATAATTTTAGGGAAGAGATATGGCATATTGTCAAAGGTAAAGGAAAGGTTCTGATCGATAAGGAAACTTTTGATTGTAAAAAAGGATCATCTTTTAGAGTCTTAAAAAAACAAAAGCATTGCATAGAAAACATTGGAAGAACAAATTTAGAAATTATAGAAATTCAATCAGGATCAAAATTAGTTGAAGACGACATTGTTAGGTTGCAAGACATATATGGCAGAAATTAAAACTGTAAATAAAGCTTTGATACCAGTGGCAGGATTAGGAACAAGAATGCTTCCAGCTACAAAGGCTGTTCCAAAAGAGCTGTTACCTATATTAGACAAGCCCCTAATACAATATGTAGTTGAAGAAGCTTCTTATGCTGGCATAGATGAAATAATTTTTATAACCAGAAGCGGCAAAGAAGCCATAGAAAATCATTTCGATAGTAACTTTGAACTTGAATCAATTTTAACCAAAACAAATAAAAAAAATATTTTAAAAAAATTTCCAAAAAACAAACTTAATAAAATTTCTTTTTCATCAATAAGACAAGAGGAGCCTCTGGGCTTAGGTCATGCGATTTTAACAGCCAAGCATACATTAAGAAAAAATGAATCTTTTGCTATTCTTCTTCCAGATGAATTCTTATTAAATGACAATAAAGAGAATGACCTTTCGAGGATGATTAAAAATTTTAAAAATTCAGGAAAAGGACAGATACTTGTTGAAAAATCAAAAAAAAGAGATATCTCAAATTATGGAGTAGTAAACCTGGAAAACAAAAAGCTTACAAACTTTAAGTCACAAAAAATTATTGATCTTATCGAAAAACCATTGTCCTCAAAGATTCCATCTACTTATAGGATAATAGGAAGATATATTCTTCCGTATGACATAATCAAGAATCTCGAATCAACTGTACCTGATAAAAATAATGAAATACAACTTACAGATGCCATAAACAGTTTGATTAAGTCAGGGGCGCAAGAATTAGAAGCAGTTCTTTCAAACTCAAATGTTTTTGATTGCGGTTCTATAAAAGGATTTTTGGGAGCAAATATGCTTCTAGCTTCTAAAGATAAGGAACTAAAAAATTACATTAAAAGTTTTGTTTTCAAAAGCCCAGGTGGTGGAATTGGTAGACACAAGGGACTTAAAATCCCTCGATAGCGATATCGTGCCGGTTCGAGTCCGGCCCTGGGTACCATAATTTTTTTAAGTTTGGATACGACTAAAAGATAATTTTTTCACTAAGCTCATTTTATTTTTTTTTATTCCAAAGGTTTTTTTAGAAAGTTAATCCAGATTAATATAAAATAATTTCAAAATATTTCTTTAAATTTTAAAAAATGGATTCAAGCGGAATAAGCCTCAAAGAATTCTTAGATATTGCCTTAAGAAAAAAAAGGATAATATTTTTCTTAACTGGTTCATTTTTTTTGTTTAGTTTTTTTTATGCTTTAAGTTTGCCTAATATTTATACTTCATCAGCTTTGCTTGCATCATCAAAAGCTGATCAAAATCAAAATATGTTGTCCCAAATGGGAGGTTTAGCTGCCCTAGGTGAGCTTGCCTTCCAAGACAATTCAGTTAAATTATCCAATGAAGCAATTGAAAGGATAAAGACTTTTGACTTTTTCTCTAAATTCTTTCTTCCTAATATTTCACTGCAAAATCTTATAGCTGTGAAAAGTTGGAACTCGCAAAATGATTCCCTTACTTACAACTCTGATATGTTTGATGATCAAACTAAAATGACTTTAAAACCTTTTTCGTTACAGAAGTCTTTCGAAATCTATAAAAAAATTGTAAATATTACTGAAAATCAAAAAACTTCATTCATAAAGTTAGATGTCAAACATAAGTCACCTAATTTAGCAAAAAAATTTAACAAAATTATAATTAACCAAATAAATGAGAGTATGAGAGAGGAAGATAAGAAAAAAACTTCAAAATCAATTGATTTTTTAAATTTTCAAACTTCACAAACACAATATGGAGGAGTTAAATCTGCTCTATCTAAACTTCAAGAGGAACAAATGAAGACTCTTATGTTAATTGAATCTGACGAATTTTATATTTTCAAGATTTTGGATTCTCCTATAGCTCCAGAAAAAAAATCGGAACCTATAAGATCCTTTATAGTATTTTTAGGAACCTTAATGGGTTTATTAATTTCAATTTTGAGCATTTTTAGTATTCATTACATTAAAGAATACAACCAAAAATAAAATTATTTATACTCTCTTAAAATTCAATGAAAGAAATAATTTTAGGTAAAAATATCAAAGGCATATTTAAACAAAATCAAATATGAAAGTATTCGTTTCTACTATTCCATTTTCAGAATCAAGCCCATTCCCCATTCAAATTCTTAAGGAAGCAGGTGCAGAAGTTTTTATTAATGATTTAGGAAGAAAAATATCTTCCAGAGAATTAGCTGAAAAAATAACTGATATTGATTGTTTAATCGCAGGTACAGAAAAAATAGATAAAACATTACTAGATCAAGCGAAAAAGCTAAAACTAATTTCAAGGGTAGGTGTGGGTTTAGATGGAATAGATCTTGAAGAAACTAAAAGACGGGGAATTAAAGTGACTTATACTCCAAACGCACCTGTTAAAGCAGTTTCTGAATTAACCATAGGATTCATTTTACAACTTGCAAGGAATATTAAACTCTCAGATATTGATATAAAAAATAATATTTGGAAAAAGCGCTTCGGATTTTTAATCTCAGAAATGACAATAGGCATTATTGGCACTGGGGCTGTGGGAGCATCTGTAATAAAAATTCTTTCAAATTTAGGTTCTCCTAAAATTTTGGCAAATTCTTTAGAAAAAGATGATTCCCTTTCTTTTATTGAGAATTTTGAGTGGACAGATAATGAAAGAATTTTTAAAGAGTCTGACTTAATTTCTTTTCATTTACCTTTAACAAAAGAAACTACAAACCTAGTGACAAAAAAAGAGCTTAAATTAATGAAAAAAAATTGTATGCTTATTAATACCTCTCGCGGGGGAATCATAAATGAGTCAGATCTATATTGGGCTCTGGAAAATAATATTATATATCAAGCTGCCTTAGATGTTTTTTGTGAAGAACCCTATAAAGGACCCTTAAAAAATCTAGATAATTGTATTCTGACTCCACATATTGGATCTTTATCATTTTTAACAAGATCTTTAATGGAAGTCGACGCTGCAAAAGAGGTAGAAGCATTTTTATCTGGAAATCCTCAAAATCATTCTGCTCCAGGGTCCTACTAAACTTAAAAAAATGAGAGTCTTAGTTTTTGGGGCAAATGGAATAATTGGAAGATCATTAGTTTCGGAGATATCAGATTCTTTTGAAGTTATCGCCATAGACAAAAGATTTTCAGATTTATCAGACGAAGTATGGAAAAATTGCAAAACGGAGATCATGGATATCTTGCTCCTGTCTGAATTAAAAAAAATAATTAGGAAAAATGATATTGTTATAAATTTAGCAGCTTCTTCAAGAATTTCTGATTGCAATGATCATATTATTGAATCCTTTAATGTGAATGTCTTTGGAGCTGTAAATTTAATGGAGGCCTGTCTTGAAAATAAAGCAAAACAACTTATTCAAGCAAGCAGTTTATATGCTACAGGCTCTTTTGGAGGGTTTTATTCAGCGAGCAAAAAAGCAATGGAAAGTTATCTTGAATGCTTTTCAGCTAATACATCCCTTAATGTAGTTTTGTTGAGGCTTGGATCAATATCGGGAGGCTTAGATGATGAAAATAGTTTGCCAACAAAAATCTTAAGAAGTATTTTATTTAAAAGTAAAACTAAAATTGACGTTAATTCAAGAATTGTAAGAGATTATCTTCCGGTTGATGGAACTACAAAATACATTAAATCAATAATTGGTAATAATAAGTTTAATGGACATGAAATTGAGTTTGTTCTAAATAAACCTGTTACTTTAAGTATTCTAATTAAAGATATAAAAAGTATTACAGGAGAAGATCCAAAAAAATACTTAAATATAAGTCGTATTAAAGAATCTTTTAGAGGTCAGTATCTTGAAACTCCATCAAAAAAATTCAATTTCAAGAAGTTAAAAATAAATATAAAGGGTAAATCGAACACTTTTAAGTCATTTCTTAAGAACCTATATTATGAAGAAAGGTGATCTTATTTTATGTTTTGACTTTGATGGAACAATAGTTGATACAGCAGAGATAAAGTTTCAATCTTTTCTTGAAGTATTTAGCTTTCTCTCAAAAGATAAATTAATAAAAGCAAAAAAAATACTTTTTCAAAATCAAGGACTACCTCGCAAACAGAAATTTGAAAAAATCTTCACTGAAGTCCTTAATAAAGATATAACAAAAGAAATTATTTCTGAACTTTCCTCAAAATTAGATTCATGCATTAAAAGTAGAGAAAAAGGTAAAATTAATCTATTGGGAGATATTAAAAAGTTCCTCAAAAAGTACAATGGACAAATTCTTTTTTTTATAACTTCTGCTGCTCCAAAGAATGAAATAATTTGTAAATTGAAAAAAACGGATATTTTAAAATACTTTGAAAAAGTAAGTGGCTCAGAAATTAGCAAAGAAACATTTCTTCGAGAAATAAAAAAAATATATTTACCTTCTTCTAAAAATATATACATGATTGGAGATAATTTAAGCGACCTAAATGCAGCCAAAAATTCTGGGGTAAAATTTATTGGATACGGAAATAATAAAGAAATGAACAAAAGCGCTAATATTTCCATAAGTAATTATTTCCAACTTGTTGAAATTTTAGGCTTAAAGAATAAGAAAGAAACTTTTACATAACCTTGATTATTATTCCTTACTTTTGAAAGCTATGAACTCAAAAATAGATACTCTTTATAATAGTTTTTATAAAAAGATTGTAAAATTATCTAGCAAGAATCTTAATGACTTAGAACTTATATCAATTACTTCTGCTGCTGATTTTTTATATAACCCTAGATTAAGAGAACAAAAAAAAACATTAAAGAGAAACTACTTTTTAGAACATTTTAAAAAGTTATTAATTCTTATTAGAGATCTCGCTTATGTATTTCTCAGCCTTCCTGCATTATTAAAACTATTTTTTACAAAGGATATTTCAATTGTATGGTCGGGAGATTTTTTTGATAAAAGATCCAAGGGAGATTTTAGGCTTGGTAATTTTTACATAAATGCATACAAAAAAAAATTAAAATTTGTAGAATTTATTACGACAAGTCAATTAGGTTTATTTTATAGTTTGACACTTTTTGCTAAAAGGCGAAGGACTGTGATTTACTTTGACGCTTTCATAAGAATCATTAAATTTTTTTCTAGTTATGAAATAGATTTAAAGAAATTTAGTGATTTTGATGAAATCGATCAATCGATTATTGAAGATAATTTCATAAACATATTAGTAACTAAGAAATTCTTAAGCAGAAAGTTATTCAAAAATGTTAAAAATGTTTTCATATGGGGCATTTATTCAAGAACGGCAGGGATTTTCTATTGGGCAAAAAAAAATAATTTAAAGACTGTTGGAATTATGCATGGACTTCCCATAAAGGAATATGTTTATTTTGAGACAATGCCCGGGCTCTCTTACAATGAAGATTTAAAAATAGATTATTTTGGCGTTTGGTCAAATTATTGGCAGGAATATTATAAAAATAACTCCTCAATGATGAAAAACCTACAAATCTCTGGACCTTTAAGAAAAAAAACCAATTTTATTAAATCTAATGGCGATAAATTTTTACTTCTAGTTGAGCCTCTATTAGAAGTAGGTGAATTTTTAAAATATAAAAAATTTTTTGAGAAGTATTCAAAAAAAATTGATTTAAAAGTCAGAAGCGATTTTAAATTTGAGCATTTGCAAAAATATTATGAATATTTCCCTTTTTTAAAAAATTGCAAAATAATCCAGGACGACATTGATGATGTTTTATCAAAAGGAAAATATAAGTATTGTATTGCTACTCATTCAACAGGTATTCTGGATTGCTTACATTATGGTCTTTATCCAATAATTCTTCATACAGAAACTTGGGGAAATTATTTAAAATTAGAGAAAGATTTTATATTTTATGATTTCCAAGAAATTAATTCTTTTTTATTAAAAAAAGATACAAACCAAAATAAAATAATCTATCTTGCTCAAAAGTTTTCCAATACTGGGGATGGTTCTGAATGGGTTATAGATAAACTTATGGAAAGATAAGTTAGAATTTAAAAAAATTCAAAATCTATGGTTCTAAATTATTTATGAAAAAAATCTTAATAATTTCTTCTGAATTATCTTACAGAAATGGCTGGGGCAGGGTTGCGTTAGAAATTTCAAATTCTCTAGAAAGTAATGAAATTAAAATAATTAATGTATGTGGAAATACTGAAAATAAAGTACCAGTGCCTAATTTGGTCTCCATAAAATATTGGAATTACAAGAAACTTTTTTTAACATTTATTGATTTCGTAAATGTTATCTTTAAATTAAGAAATAAAATTGACTACATAATTGCAACTGATGAAGCATCTTTATTATTAGCTCATTGGTTATCAGGCTATTACAAAGTTCCCTTTAGTTTTATCTCACATGGAACTTACGCATTAAAAATATTAGATGAACTTAATCCAATAGTTCATAAACAAGCTGTTCAAAAAGCAGAAAATATTTTTACAGTTAGTGCTTATACCTCTAAACAAATAAAAAAGTTAACAAATATTTATAATAAAAAAATTAAAGTAATTAATAATGGAGTGTCAAAAAAATTCTTAGAGCGAGCTAAAAGTATTGAACCTAAAAAACACCAAATATTAACAGTCGGAGCAATTAAAGAAAGGAAAGGACTTTTAGAATTGATATCAATGTTGAGTAAAATTGATGTAGACCAGAGACCTATTTTGAATGTTGTAGGTAGCTACGATAGGAAAGATATTTATGTAAGGAAAGTATTCAAAGAGATAAGAGAGCAAAACCTTTCAAATTTTGTAAAATTTCATAATCAAATTACTGATGATGAAATGATTTCTATAATGGATAAATCTAAAGTTTTCATTCTTCCATCAAAAAATACTTCAAAAAGGGATTTCGAAGGTTTTGGAATTGTATTTCTTGAAGCTTCATCTAGGTATCTACCTGTAATTGGTTCTTATGATTGTGGGAATGAAGACGCAATAATACATGGAAAAACTGGATTTCTGGTTAAGCAAGGAGATGTAGATGGTCTAAAAAAAAGTATGCTCTCTCTTTTGAATGACAGTAATTTATCAAAAAAAATAGGAGATAACGGAAGGCTTTTTGCTGAAAAAATGTCATGGGATAGAACTACAAAATTAATTTTGGACAACATTAATTTTAAATGAAAAAAAAGGTTCTGCTAATCTCTCCATTTTTAAATCTTTTAAGCAAAGATTTTGGAGGCAAAGATGAAGTGGTTGTCAAAATTATAGATTTTTATCTTGAAGAAAATTTTGAAATTTATATTTTTCCTATCAAGGAATCCTTATTAAAAAAGACAACTTGGATGTACAAAGGAAATATAATTACTATCCTGCCAACTAAGGGCTTTAAAAGCTCTATAAAATTATTTTATAGTTTTTTTCTTAATTTTAAATTTTCAAAGAATTATTTAGCTAGTTTTATTAATGGAGAATATTCAAGGTTTTTTGAAACGCTTAAATATAATTTTTCTGCTATACATTCTCTTTACACAGTTTCTAATTACAACAGATTTCTCATTAATTTAGTGGACGGATCTACAAAAAAAATAAGTCATTATCACCATGGAAAATCCTCTAATTACGAAAAAAATGATCTTAATATCTTTGTAAGTGAATATGAAAGAAAAAAGCAAAAAATCGAAAAGCATTCTGTTGTTATTTACACTGCAGTAGAAGATCAAGAAAATAATAATGAAGATTTTTTATTTAAAGAGAATTTTTATATATTTTTAGCGAGAGTTGATGAGAGAAAAAGACTTCTTCTTCTGTTAGAAGCAATTAACAATATTAAAGAAGAATTTAACAGTAAATTAATTGTGATTGGGGGTAGCCTTGATATGAAATACTATGAAACATGCAAACAATTCTCAATTGAAAATAATTTAAATGTAGAATTTACAGGTTTTGTAAGTTCTCAAGATAAAAATAAATATCTTAGTTCAAAAAATTGTAAGGGAATATTTTTGCCATCAGAAGAAGAAGGTTTTGGTATAGCCTATGTTGAGGGCTTTTTAAAAGGACTTCGTTGTATTGGATTTGATGGAGTTATTAATGAATTCAATACCATTTTCAATGAACCTTTAGGTATTCCTTTTGCAGGAATAAACAATGATTCAAAAGAATTGTCGGAATGTATTATAAATTTTCAAAAAAACTATTTAAATCCCATCCCTACTGCTAAAATTTTAGAAATAAGAAAAAAATTCTCTAGTAATATTTTTAGAGATAACTTAAGAAAAGAAATAATTACCCTTATCAATTAATAAAAATTCACATTACTAAGTATCTTTGTAATTCTTAATTTATGAATATAAATAAAAATATAATATCTAGAATTAGAAAAAAAGTTTCCAGAGGAGAGGTTTCTATTGGTTCTTGGCTTCAGATTGACTCAAGCAGAACAGCCGCATTAATGAGTCAGTCTGGTTACGATTGGCTTGTTATAGATACGGAACATGGACATTTTTCAAACTCTAGCTTGCCAAATTTGTGCTCGTTGATAGAAAGCTCAAATGTTGCTCCGTTTGTTAGGGTTTCAAGTAAATCGGAGATAATAATAAGACATGCTTTGGATGCAGGAGCATATGGCATCATAGTACCTAATGTAAGTACTTTAGATGATTTACAAATGATCAAAGATTCTGTTTTTTTCCCTCCAAAGGGTAAAAGAGGGGTAGGTTATTTTTCTGCTAATTCCTATGGTAAAAAATTTGATGATTATGCTTCTTTTTCTAAACAATTATTCATAGTCGGAATGATAGAAACAAAACTTGGAGTAGAAAACTTAGAAGAAATTTTACAAAAGAGGATTTTAGATTCAGTAATCATAGGCCCTTATGACTTATCTGCTTCTTTAGGCTGCACAGGAAATTTTAACGATAAAAGGTTTGTTCAAGCTGAAAAAAAAATATTTAGCATTTGCTCAAATGCAAAAATTCCATATGGAATCCATATAGTTGAGCCTGATAAAGCAATTTTTGAAAAAACAATAAAAAAGGGAGCACAATTCATTGGATATGGTGGCGATTCTATTTTCTTAAACTCTTCATCAAAGTGTCCATGATGAAGAAAAAAAAAATTTTAGGAGTTATTCCAGCCCGCTTGGAATCATCTAGATTAAGACGTAAACCACTAATAAAAATTCATGGAATCGAATTATTTGCTCATGTGTTTTTACGCGCGAAGTATTGCAAAGATTTAGACGAAATTATTATTGCAACAGATTCAAAAATTGTCGCTGATCTAGCAAATAAATATGGTTTTCCTTTTATTTTGACAAGTAAATCACATAAAAATCCTTCAGAGAGACTTTGTGAGGTTTCTCAAAAGATAGATTCAGATATTTATGTGCTAATAAATGGTGACGAGCCTCTAGTTAGGCCTCAGGATATTTCGTTAAGTATAAATACTCTCTTAAATAGTAGTTCCGATGCAGCGATGTTACTTGTTCCTTTGAAAAAGAGAAACTCTTTATCTGATTTTAAAGTCGTTACTGATATTAATGATAATGTAATGTATATATCCAGGGCTGATATCCCTTTTCCTTACGATGGTAAATTTGACCATTTTAAAAAGGGCTATCATGTAATGTCTTACTACAAAAATACACTTAAAATTTATTCAAAATTGAAGATTTCAAAACAAGAAAATATGGAACAACATGAGTACTTAAGGCTCATAGAATCTGGAGTCAAGATAAAAACAAAATTTCTGAACTATGAATGTTTCTCTGTTGATACAAGAAACGACTTAATTTGGGTGAAAAACAAGTTAAAATCTGATTCGCTTTTTAAGAAATATCAAAATTTTCAAAAAAAATATTAATCTAGCAGTAAGAATCATTTATTCTTAAGATAAAAAAAACTAATAAATCTAAATTTTAAAGAAAACATTTAATCATGACTATTTTGGTTACGGGGGTTGCAGGATTTATAGGTATGCACGTAGCAAGCCTCCTCCTTGAAAGAGGGGATAAGGTAATAGGCCTTGATAACCTTAATTCTTATTATGATCCTAAGTTAAAGCAAGATAGGCTTGATCAATTAAAAAATAATCCAAATTTTTCCTTTTCTAAGATAGATATTAATGAATCCAATCAACTTGATGACATATTTAAAAAAAATGATTTCACTTCCGTAATTCATTTAGCAGCTCAAGCTGGAGTGAGATATTCGTTGGAAAATCCCAGAGCATATATTGATTCCAATATTGTAGGATTTTTAAATATTTTAGAAAGTTGTAAGAATCACCACATTAAACACTTAGTTTATGCAAGTAGCTCAAGTGTATATGGTGGGAATACAAAGATGCCATTTAGTGAAAAGGATAGAGTTGATAATCCAGTAAGTTTGTATGCCGCAACCAAAAGATCAAATGAACTTATGGCACACACTTACAGCCATTTATATAATTTACCCTCTACAGGGCTTAGATTCTTCACAGTTTATGGCCCTTGGGGAAGACCTGATATGGCGCTATTTTTGTTTACTAAAGCAATCATAGAACGCAAACCAATAAATTTGTTCAATAACGGCGAAATGCTAAGAGACTTCACTTATATTTCAGATATTGTCGAAGGAATTATTAGAGTTCTAGATAAAGTCCCACAATGTAACAAAGATATTTTAGACTCATCTATAAACTCTACTAAAAATGCACCTTATAAAATTTTTAATATCGGAAACTCTAAGCCCGTTTCTCTTATGAAATATGTCGAAGCCATAGAGGACGCATTGCAATTAAAAGCTATTAAAAACTTTCTTCCAATGCAAATGGGAGATGTTGTTGCGACTAGTTCTGATGTATCGGAACTAAATTCATGGGTAGACTTCAAGCCAGATACTGAAGTAAAGGACGGCGTAGCAAAATTTGTAGATTGGTATAAAAACTATTATTGAAATGATGCAATTTTATTAAAGAATGTTTAAGACGATATACAAAAGTTTAATGATCGCTGCATTGGTAATATCTTTCTTAAGATTACTCTACATTTTTCTATTAAAAGAAAATATAACTTCTGAAGAATTTACATCATATGTTTTTCTTATCTCCATTATTGCGATATGTTCGACTATTTTATCTCCAATTGACTCTATAGTTTCAAGATTTGCAAGGTCCAAAACAGAAAAAATTTATCTTAGTTATTGTTTATTTCATATCTATTTAAGGATTTTGATTATTACAATAGTTAGCCTCGGCATTTACGCATTAGTACCCTTACCAAAAGAAATATATAGTCCTACTTACTTAGCGATTATCTTAGGAACTTCCGGATCGATCCTCATTAATTTCATATATGCAACCTCTATTGCACGCAGTGCCGATCACTTTATTGCTAATTCTTTTTTGATTTTGCCAATTTTGATAAAGCTCTCTATTTTCGTTCTATTCTATTTCAACAATTATAAATTTAATGATTTAGTTTTTGTTTCAGAAATTTCTCAATTTCTTACATCATTGACAATTATTTTCTATTATCTATACAAAATTAAAATAAAAGATTCATTTATAGATTTTAATTTTAATGTAGTATCTTTTTTTAATGAGATAAAAAAATACGGTTACCAAGGTTTTCTCCTAATTCCAATATCTTACATAAAAACTAACATGGCGCCTTTGTTGGCCTCAATCAGTTTAGAGGCAAACGGCACTTTTTATGTATTATTTTTTCAAAAAGTTTTTGATCAACTAAAGTCTATTATTTCGAGACCAAATTTATTACTTTCAGGATTGGAAAGTAAAGAACAACTAATTGGAAAAAAATGGCTTATTTTATCAGTTATAACAATATCTCCAGCTATCTATTTTCAAATTATAGATTTCTCATTGGTTTTCATTTTTTTCTTTTTGAGACTATCTGAATTTTTTATCTTTTTAAGTGTCATAAAAATTCATGGTAACTATCTAAAATTAGAGACTTTTAATAATTTCAATAGATATGTATTTGTACCAGAGTTTTCATTTCTTATTATCTTTTTTATTTTAGATAAGTCTTTTTTGATTTACATTTGGCTAGTTTTATTAAGAGCATTAATGGGATTTTTTTCCTTGTATCTATTTTCTAAAATTACTTTAAGAAATCAGCTCATTAAAGGGGTATGAAAAAGATTATAATAAAACTTAGAGTAAAAAATGAAAGATTATCTGAAACCTCTAGCAAGTTTTAAATATGATGTAACCTCGCAAAATGGAGAGGATGGAATTATAGAAGAAATTTTGTCCAGATTAGGTGTTTTTAAAAAGAAGGACAACTGGTGTGTAGAATTCGGAGCCTGGGATGGAAAATGTTTATCAAATACCTACAACCTCATAAAAAATAGGTCTTTCAATGCAGTTTTAATTGAGGGAGAAAAATTAAGAATGAAAGATTTAGATAAAAATCATCCCGAAAAAAATGTACATAAAATTAATACCTGGGTAACTTTTGAAGGTAAAAATTCATTAGACGAGCTCCTATCAAAAAAAAATGTACCAATAAATTTTGAATTTCTTTCAATAGATATAGATGGTTGTGATTATCATATTCTTGATTCCATCAAGCTTTACAAGCCAGAAATTATTTGCGTTGAATATAATCCAATGATTCCAAACGATGTAACATTTATTCAAGAAAAAAATTTTTCGGTCAAGCAGGGATCTAGTCCTAAAGCGTTAGTAAATTTATCTATAAAAAAGGGATACGATTTAGTTGCGTGTACATATTCAAATTTGTTTTTTGTAAAAAAAGAAAAATTGTCTTCAGTAATTGGAAATATAAACTTAACTTTGGAGAACTTAAGAGATGACACATCGTTAAAAAATTATATCTTCCCAGGTTTTGATGGAACCTTATTGAGTAATAATAATGAAATCTTTTTAAGATGGCATAAATTTTCTATTAATATTAAGGAAATACAATACCTTCCTAAATTTCTGAGAAAATATAGAGGAGACTACTCGCCTTGGGAAAAAAAGGCTCTTCTTTTTTACAGAGCTACTCGGAATCCCATTAAAGCATTTAAAAGTATTTTAAAAAGATTATCTTTCTCTAAGAAAAAAGAGAAAGAAAAAGAGAATAAAAAGGTTTGATAAATTTTACAACTGTAGCGAATCTTCTTTTCCTTATTTATGGCCCTAGATTATTTGGATCGTCGTTTTTAGACTTTACATTACTACCTTTTTTATGGCTTTCAATTATATATTTGAGATCAAGATCATCTTTAATCCTTCCTAGATCTTTTTTTGTAGTTTTCTATTCATTGATTATATTGTTGTGTTCGTCCATAACTATAAGCCTATTCAAGGCAACTTATGACTACATTCACATTTTTAAACTCATGAGAATACTCGTAAGTGGATTTATAATAATAATTTTTATAAGGATTTTATTTGAAAGGGGAGTAACTAAAGAACAGTTAATAAATTTATTTTGTTTCACGGTTTCTGTACATGCCTTTATAGTTATTGTTCAATTTTTTTCTTCAGATTTTAATTCTTTTCTAAAGATTATAAATGGTTATCAGGGAGCCGCTTCTAGACCCACGGGATTAACTTGGAGTTTAAATGCTTCAGCTATACCTTCTGCATTCGCAGTTTTCTTGATACTTAACAATAAAAATAAGAATTACCTTCAGTTATTTTTAATTATTTTCTCCATGTCTTTGATGGGCAGGACCTCTTTTATTTTGATGTTAGGAATTCTCTTAATAAGATTTTTAATGTCTTTTGGAATAAAGAGACTTGTCCAAATAAGTTTTATTAGTATTTTCTTGATGTTTTCCTTGAATCCATTAATGAATTATTTATTAAGTTTAGAGAATCTCAATGTACAACTTTATATATATCTGCAACTTTTCCAACTTCTCTTAGGTGAGATTTCTTTAGATGATGCTGAATACGTTTCTGTTCTCTTTGAGACCTTACGAAGCTTTCTTATTGTTCCAAATGTAGGTTTCGATATTCTTTTTGGAACAGGTCTAAGTGGAAGAGAGTCGGTCTATGTAGCATCTGACATGGGAGTAATTCTTACTATTTTTTCATTTGGCTTGTTTGGCCTTTTAATTTTTACATTCCTAAATTTATATTTGGTATTTCTTGCAAGAAATTCTTCTATCTTTGAACCAATCCTGATGATTACGGTCCTAATGTTTTTACTTAATTTTAAAGAAAATATCTTTTTCGCTAGACACGTCTCCGCTATTTTCTTCTTTTGTCTGGTATATTTATCTCTCCCCAGAATGGATGATGCTAAAAAATATGAAAAGGTTTGATAAGTTCTTGCAAAAAGCAGGAATAAAAAATTCTTTTGGATATGATTTTTACTTTGAAAATTATATTTTTAATGGAATAAACCTTGAAAATAAAGAAATCTTAGATTTAGGAGGCGGTAATGGTATTGCATCTTTTCATGCGCTAAATAAATGCTCTTCATGTAATTGTTTCGTCGTAGATCCAATTGAAGAAGGTTCAAACAAGTTAATGGTTGCTCAATTTAATGAAATGAAAAAGAATTTCAAACCCGGCAGAATTTTTTACCACAGAGACTTTATTGATACCCTTGATAACCACTTAAAATTTGACATAGTTTTAATGCATAATTCAATAAATCACATCGGGGAGGATATTATTGACGAAATAGAGTTTAACAAGCATAAATACCAAGAATATCTTTCAAGGATTGATACTATTACAAAAAGACTAAAAAAAGACGGCCTATTGATTATTGCTGATTGTGGCTCAAAAAATTTTTGGAATAACTTAAATTTAAAAGATCCATTTGCGCCATCTATAGATTGGAGCCTTCATAAAGAACCAGAAATATGGAGAAAAATGATCGAAGAAATAGGGCATCAACACATTGATACTTATTGGACTTCAAGGAAAGAATTTGGAAAACTAGGAAAGCTTTTATTTGCCAACAGGTTTCTTTCATATTTTATTGGTAGGCATTTTGTTAGTAAATTCATAAAAATTTAATTCTATCTAATAAAATTATGGTAGATCTCGATTATATATACACCTCGAAATTACCTAATGAAAATGCAAACAGTGTCCATGTGCTCCATTTTTCGGAAGCTTTATCAAAAAAGTTTTCATTTAGGCTTTTTGCAGAAATAACTACCGAGCCAAAGGATATTTTTTCAAAATATAACATAAAGGATAAATTTCATATTGAAAAAATAAATATTAATAGTAAATATTTATTTATTTTGAGCCTTATTTTTAAAAGAAAGTTAAAAGACAATATTTATACTCGTGATTTCTTTTGTGCACTTTTAATTTCATTGTTTAAAAAAAAGGTCATATGGGAGTCTCACGCATTCCAAGATAATTTAAGGTATAGATTTTTTTATAACTTAGCCTCTAAATTAGACTTATTTCATAAAATTGTCTTTATTACTTATGCTTTAGAAAGTAAATTTAGAAATTACTTTCAAAAAGAAAAAAAAATTGTTCTGCCTGATGGCTGCAGAGAACAATCTAATATAAAAGTTCATAAACAAAAATCTATACTAAATATTGGATACGTTGGCTCATTTCATGAAGGCAAAGGAGTTGATACTGTTATAAAGGTTGCAGAAAAAGTACAGCAACATAATTTTATAATTATAGGTGGTACAAAAAAACAAATTAAATTAGCAAAGGAGTACTCTCCTGAAAATGTAGATTTTAAGGGTTATTTAGATCAAAAGAAATTAACAGATATGTATTATCAGCTAGATATAGCCTTATTACCTAATAAACCTTCAGTTAAGTTATTTTCAAAAGGATTAGAAATTGGCGATGTTACCTCTCCTATGAAGCTTTTCGAGTATTTTGCTTTTGGATTACCGATTATTTCTTCCGATCTTCCAGTTTTAAGAGAAATTTTGAATGGTAAAAATAGTATATTGGTGCCGTTTGGAAATATCAAAAATTGGGCAGAAGCAATAGAAAAATTAGAAGATTACAAATTTAGACAACTCATATCAAATAGTGGATTGAACGATTTCAATAAAAAGTATTCATGGAAAATTAGGTCTAAAAAAATATTTGAACTCATGTGATGTTAAATATCTTACATATAATCCCAACATTAAATATTGGTGGAGCGGAAAGGCAGCTATTAAACCTTGTGAGTACAGATAAAGAATTAAATCACTGCATAGTAGTTTTATTAGGATGTGAAAAGAAGTTTTTAAAGGAGTACGATTTAAAAAACATAAATATTTACAATCTCAAAGATTTAGGTTTGATATTAAAGCTCAAAGAAATAAATAAAATAATTAAAAATTTCAAACCAACAATAATACAAACTTGGATGTACCATGCATCTTTATTATCTATTTTATTTTATTTCAAGAAAGTTCCAATTGTTTGGAGCCTGAGAAGAACAAATCTGGATTTAAATTCTTTAAAAATGAGCACTTTTCTTTTAGTAAGATTGTTATCATTTTTTTCTAAATTCTTTCCTCAAGGTATCTTATATTGTGCTGATAGCAGTAAAAAATCTCATAAAACTATTGGCTTTTATAATCCAAATGAAGAAATAATTTACAATGGAATAAATGTAGATTTTTCGTTAAAAAAATTAAAATCAGATATACCAGTTATTGGCTTTGTCGGAAGGAATATTCCTACAAAAAACTTCAATAAATTTTTTGAGTTTTTAATAATACTAGAAAATAAAAAAATAAATGTAGAAGTAAATGTAATTGGAAGAGGATTCAATTCAGAAAAACAAAACTCTAAAAAATTTAGATATGTAAATCTAAATTTTTTAGGCCAAGTAACCAATATGAATAACCAATATCAAAAAATGGACATACTTATCTCTACCAGTTCTGCTGAAGGTTTTCCAAATACAATACTAGAATCTATGAGTTTTGGAGTATTACCAATTTGTACAAATGCTGGCGATTCATTTAATATCTTGAGTGAATTTGGACTCAAATTACATTCTGTAAATAGCAAAGAGATTTACCAAAAATTTATTCAAGGTTTAAAAATTATCGAGGAGAGCGATACAATTAAAATGAGAAAGTATATAAATTCAAGATTTAACCAAAAACTTACAAATCGATTGCATCGTCAATTTTGGTTTAAGATTTCTAATTATAAAAATTAAAAAAAAGTTTATAAAGAGATGGATAAATCAAAGATCTGCATCATTGGACTAGGCTATGTTGGATTACCTCTAGCAGTCGAATTTTCAAAAAAATATAAAACACATGGCTTTGATACGAGTGAAAATCGAATTCAGGATCTTTTATCAGGAGTTGATAGCACTGGAGAAATTTCTAAAAAAGAATTAAAAGAAATATTGAATAAAGAAACTCTAAAACTTACTTCAAAAAAAAATCAAATACCAAACTGTGATTTTTATATCATTACTGTACCAACGCCAATCAACGAATTTAATCAACCAGATATGAGCTTATTATTTGCTGCATCAAAATTTGTTGGGTCATTACTTAAAAAAAACAACATCGTAATATTTGAATCCACCGTTTATCCTGGAGCAACAGAAGAAGAATGTGTCCCTATTCTTGAGAAAGAGTCTAATTTAAAATTAAATAAAGATTTTTTTTGTGGATACTCTCCTGAAAGGATAAACCCAGGAGATAAACTACATACCTTAACAAAAATTAAAAAAGTAGTTTCAGGCTCAAGTGAAGAAGCAACCGATAAAATAAATAAACTTTACAATTCTATTATTAAAGCCGGTACTCACATCGCTCCAAGTATAAAAGTCGCAGAAGCTGCAAAGGTTATAGAAAACACCCAGAGAGATATCAATATAGCTTTTGTAAATGAACTTTCATTGATATTTGATCATCTTGAAATAAATACAAAAGATGTTTTAGATGCAGCTAAGACAAAATGGAATTTTCTAGAATTCACACCAGGCCTTGTAGGTGGTCATTGCATAGGCGTTGATCCTTATTACTTGACATATAAAGCTCAAACTTGCGGATATGAACCTGAAATAATATTAGCGGGAAGAAGATTAAACGATAATATGAGCTTCCATGTTGCAAATAAAGTTATAAATTTAATTAATAAGAAAAAAAATGATATCAAGGAAGCTAAAGTTCTAGTTTTGGGAGTTACTTTTAAAGAAAATTGTCCGGACATAAGAAATAGTAAAGTTTTTGATTTAGTTTCTGTACTTAAAAAAAAGGGCATAAAAGTTGATTTACATGATCCTCTTGCAGATGAAAAGGAAGTTTTTAAACATTATGGCGAAAGTTTAATAGAAAGAAGTAGTTTGTACTTAAAAAATTATGAAGCTGTCATACTGGCTGTCCCTCATGAAATCTTTTATAAGATTGATTTTGAATCTTATAAGGAAGATGTATTAATTTTTGATTTAAAAGGTAAGCTAGATTTTTCTCATGGTTCCTTATAACAAAAACTATTTAAATTGATTTTTTACTAAAAAATAGGATTTGTATTGAAAATAATAATAATTGGAGCATTTCCCGAATCACTATTAAAATTTAGAGGAAACTTAATCAGAGAGCTTTCTGCTTCTGGTAATGACGTCATTGCTGTCTCAGGCAGAACAACTCAGGATGTTCGTGATCAAATAAAAAATTTAAATGCTCAGCATAAAGAGATTTTTGTATCTAGGACGTCTTTGAATCCTTTTCATGATATTGCGACATTTATATCCATAATTAATTTATTTATTAAAGAAAAGCCAAAAATTGTAATTTCATATACATCAAAACCAATAATTTGGAGCGGCATTGCAAAAATTTTTTTTCCAAATATCAGATTAATTTCTTTAGTTACTGGCCTTGGATTTTTTTTTGAGGGAAAAAATATATTTAGAAAAATAATAAGATCTATAATGAAAACTCTATACAAAATATCTCTAAAACAATCAGAAAAAGTAATTTTTCAAAATAACGAAAATAAAAAAGTCTTCATTCAAAGCAATATCGTCAATGAAGATAAGTGTTTTATCATCAATGGTTCTGGAGTAGATACAAATTACTACAATTATGAAAAACCAAGAAATAGTTTCTCAAGCATAAATTTTCTAATGATTGCTCGATTACTTAAAGATAAAGGAGTTGTTGAATTTCTCAAGGCTGCTGAAATAGCACATAATTCTTTTAAAGAAGCAAGTTTCACCATTGTTGGTGGAGAAGACTCATCACCTAATAGAGTGAATAAAAAAGTTTTAGAAAAATATAAGAAATTAAAATTTATAAAATTTGAAGGCCATGTAAAAGAAGTAAGGAAATACTTGATTGATTCTGATGTATTTGTGCTTCCTTCTTATCATGAAGGCATGTCAAGAAGTTTACAAGAAGCAATGGCAATAGGACGCCCACTTATCACAACTAATATTCCTGGCTGTAAAGAAACTGTAAAAGATAAATTAAATGGTTTTTTGGTTGAAAAAAAGAGTTACAAACAATTGGCAAATAAAATGATGTGGTTTTGTCAAAATAAGCATGTTGTTGAACAAATGGGAAAAAAAAGTCGAGAACTATGTGAAAAAGACTTTGATGTTAGAAAAATTAACAAACAATTAATCAAACTAATATTAGAATGAATTAAAAATTTTTTATTATCATGAAATTAACACAATCTTTTTTTGATGAATTTCTTTCTCTATCAAGAGATATTTATGGAAAAAAACCAATTCCTCTTCATAGGCCAATTTTTAAAGGTAACGAAAAAAAATACTTGATTAGATGTATTGACTCTAATTTCGTATCTTCTGCAGGGAAAGAAGTTGATGAGTTTGAAAAAAAAATAGCTAAATTTACAAATTCTAAATTTGCTATTTCAACTGTTAATGGAACAGCGGCTCTTCATACCGCATTAATGCTTTTAAATGTTAAAAAAGATGACGAAGTAATAACTCAGTCAGCTACTTTCGTTGCTACTTGCAATGCAATATCTTATCTTGGAGCCAATCCTGTTTTTGTAGATATAGATAAAGAAACACTTGGAATGAGCCCAGAAGCTTTAGAAAATTTTTTGAATAAAAATACAAAATTCAAAGGAAACAAGTTACTAAATAAGTTCACAGGTAAGGAAATAAAATGTTGTTTACCTATGCACACTTATGGACTTCCCTGCCGAATTCAAGAAATTAAAGATATTTGCAAAAAATGGAAATTGAATCTTGTTGAAGATTCAGCAGAATCGTTGGGTAGCTTTGTAAAAAATAAACATACAGGGACATTTGGACAAATAGGCACTTTGAGCTTCAACGGAAATAAAATAATTACAACAGGCGGTGGAGGTATGATTATTACAGATAATAGAAACCTCGCCAAAAAGGCTAGGCACATAACAACTACTTCAAAAATTCCTCATCCTTTTAAATTTATTCATGATGAGATTGGGTACAATTACAGAATGCCAAACATTAATGCAGTTTTAGGATGTGCACAAATGGAAAAAATATCTGAATTTTTAAAAGCGAAAAAAAGATTAGCAAAAACATGGAAAGCTTTTTTCGATAAATATCAAATTAAATTCTTTACTTCTGAACCTGAAAACTCTGCCAATTTTTGGTTAAATACCATTCAATTTGAATCAAAATCCGATAGAGATAGATTTATCAAAATTACTAACCAAAATGGAGTAATGACAAGGCCTATTTGGGAGCTTATGTCTAACTTGAAAATGTATAAAAATTGTTTTTCAGATCACCTTGAAAATACAAAGTTTATTTCAGATAGGATAGTAAATATCCCATCTAGTGTTCCAAATATAAATGAAGATTCATCATAAAAAGTTTTGAATAGTTTATCTTTGATAGGAAGGACAAAAAATCTTTTTGAGGAAGATATTCTTAAAAATCAAGAATTTATAAAAGATAAAGTTTCTTCGAGCTCTTTTTTGATTATAGGTGGCGCAGGAACAATTGGCCAAGCTGTTTCTAAGGAAATTTTTAAAAGAAATCCCAGGGTTTTACATGTTGTAGATATAAATGAAAATAATTTAGTTGAATTAGTTCGAGAAGTTCGAAGCACAGTTGGCTATATTTCTGGAGAATTTAAAACTTTTGCAATTGACGCGGGAAATCTAGAATTTGAAGCTCTTATAAAATCTTCAGATGGTTATGACTATGTCCTAAATCTTTCGGCACTGAAACATGTTAGGAGCGAAGCGGATCCTTACACCCTAATGCGCCTAATTGATGTAAACATTTTAAATACGATAAAGATTTTAAAATTAATAAGAAAGAGGTCAAATAAGTTTTTTTGTGTATCTACAGATAAAGCAACCAACCCAGTGAATCTAATGGGAGCAAGTAAAAAAATTATGGAAATGTATTTGATGAGAGATAGTAAAGAAATTTCCTCATCTATGGCAAGATTTGCCAATGTAGCTTTTTCGGACGGATCTCTTCTCCATGGTTTCAATCAACGATTCATTAAAAGACAACCAATTTCAGCTCCTAATGATGTAAGACGTTATTTTATAACTCCCCAAGAATCAGGAGAGCTCTGCTTATTATCCTGCTTGCTCGGAGAGAATAGAGATATTTTCTTTCCTAAAAATGATGATCAATTAAAGTTGTTGACGTTTTCAGAAATTGCTGAAAAGTATCTTTTGGAACTAGGATATGAACCTTATATTTGTTCTACTGAAAATGAAGCTAGGAAGAAAGCAAAAAATCTTATTGAATTAAAAAAATGGCCTTGTTATTTCTTTGAATCGGACACTACAGGAGAAAAAAGTTTCGAGGAATTTTTTACAAATAATGAAACTTTAGATTTAAATAGATTTAATAATGTAGGCGTAATAATGAATGAGCTTGATTATGATGAAAAAAAGTTAAATTTCTTTTTAAAAAAAATTAATGAATATAAACAAGAAAAATCATGGAGTAGAGAGAAAATTATTGATTTGTTCAATCAAACGGTTGAAAACTTTAATCATTTAGAAACTGGAAAATTTTTAAATAGTAAGATGTAAAAAATGGAAAGGATTTTAGATATTTTGCTTTCTACCCTAGCATTGGTTTTTCTTTTTCCAATCTTTCTTTTAGTAATATTAATTTTAAAACTTACAGGAGAGGGTGAGGTCTTCTTTTATCAGAAAAGAGTAGGATTGAATTTTCAAACTTTTTACTTAATAAAATTTGTAACAATGTTTAAAAATAGTCCTTTTACAGGATCTGGCACTATTACTCTTAAAGATGACCCAAGAATTTTGCCTTTTGGGAGATTTTTAAGAAAAACAAAAATTAACGAACTTCCTCAACTAATTAACATTCTTGTCGGAGATATGAGCGTTATAGGACCCAGACCTCAAACTGATAGGTGTTTCCAAGCATTTCCTTATGAATATCAAAAAGAAATAATTAAAGTTAAACCCGGTCTATCGGGGATTGGATCTATCGTTTTTAGAAATGAGGAAGAAATGTTAGAAAATAATAAAAATCCAGAAATTTTTTACGATGAAATTCTTATGCCATTTAAAGGTAAATTAGAATCTTGGTTTGTTTCAAAAAAAAGTATCAAGATTTATATCTCATTGATTGTTCTTTCAATATGGAAAATTCTTTACCCAAGATCACAATTGATCTGGAAAATCTATCAAGATTTACCTCCTGTTACTGAGGACTTAAAAAAGTATGTGTAAATAGATAACTTACTTAAATTATTTAATAACCTATAAGTTTAAAATACTTGAAATTAATCTGTAATTTTTTAAAAAATGAATATTTATAAATTAAAAAACAAATTCAATGTGATAAAAAAAGCTTATGAAATTTCAGAAGAAATTCTTAAAACTTCCGATGAATTAAATTTAGTTTTTACGGGAGGGAGATTTGGAGAAGAATTCTCAAAATTTATAATAAGTAAAAACTTTTTGATAAAAAATAAAAACTTTTATTTAACAGATGAGAGAGTTAGTAAAGATATTAATCAAAAAAATAATATACTTATCTTTAGCAAGTTTAAAAAAACAAAGAATTTTGAAGAAAACCGTTTTATAGACTTTGAACAATCAATAAAAAATTTTAAGAATAATTTCTCTTTACTGAAAACAATAGACTTGGTTTTTTTGAGTTTAGGAGAAGACGGCCATCTGGCAGGACATTTTCCAAATTCAATCAATTTGACGAAAAAGATTTGTTACACTCATAAAGATCATTTAAGTAACTTTGAAAGAATAAGCTTTAGGATAGATTTCTTAGTCCGCGCAGAAAAAATTGTTTTGGCAGTAATAGGAAAAGAGAAAAGAAACGCTCTGATAGATCTTTTGGAAGGATTAAATTTTCACTCAAAAAGTATTCTGTGTAATTCAAAAGATATATCAATAATTACAGATGTAAATATCTAAGCTAATTAGTTTCCCAAATTCCTAAAATCTTATATGTTTAAACATATATCCATGGTCTGTAAAAAGGAATAAGAGGGAAAGGCAAGCCTTAAATATTATTAAAAGTTGATAAAAGTTAAGTAAAAACCTTTAAGCTCGTAAATTCTGAAAAAATGATAATTATATTAGGTGTATTCCTTCATTCAATTTGATTTCTTGAAATGACGTGGACTAAAATTTTATAATCAAAGACAAATTCATATCCCTTGTTTTCTCAACATATATTAAACTTAAAAAATATTCTTAAACTATTGAAATTCATTTTAAACAATCTAAAAAAAATCTTCTTTAAGAAAAGAGAAGTATTATTTATTTCCTCTGAAGAAGATCTTGCTAAAAATATAAATGATATTTTTTCTTCAAACATAATCGCAATAGATACTGAGTTTGATTGGAGAGATACTTATTTCCCAAAATTATCTTTAATTCAAATTTGTAATTGCAAAAAAACTTATTTAATTGATTTTCTCTGTTTAGAAAAAAAAACAGATTTAATTAGAAAATTTAAAGAACAGGACAGAATTTTTATTTTTCACTCTGTACGCAGTGATACGACAGTTTTGTATTCAAATATGAATATAAAGCTTCAAAATGTTTTTGATATCCAAATCGCAGAAAAGATTATCTCTGGAAATGGAATTGAAAATTATGGAAGTATAGTAAAAAAATATATGAATCTTTCACTTTCAAAAAAAGAAACTTTATCTAACTGGTTAAAAAGACCTTTGACTGAAGAGCAAATAAATTATGCAGCTAATGATGTAAATTTTTTAATTGAAATATATAGAAAACAAAAAAAGATATTAAAGAAAAAAAATCTATTTCAAAAGGCTATCTTTGAGTCTAGGGAACAAGCTAGTTTAGGAAATAAAGAAATTTATTTTTCAAGACTAAATAAAACAAAAATGAACAAGCAAGAAAAAAAACTTTTTATGTGGAGAGAAAAGATTGCGTCTAAAAAAAACATTCCAATCTCTCATATATTTAAAGATAAAGATATAAAACCAATTATAAAAAATATTAAGATTGGTGATTCGAAAGCTATTTCTAAATATTTTAGTGATTCAAATCTTTCTTTAATGTTATTGAAAGAATTTAAAAAATGATGTCTTGGCTAATATATGTAGTTTTGTCTTTTTTGATATCTCTACTAATTTGCTTGCTTTTTGATAGAAGATATCAAAGGTATTTTATTTTTTCATTAATTTTTACAATTTTAGTTTCTTTTTGGTTTACAAAGCCAGGTTCAAATGATGTTGCACCAATTTTGCAAATTTTTTTAATGGAAATTTTCATCACAGAAAATAACGGAGCAAATAGATTGCTTAGGCCTCTAGGCTTGTTTTTTATTTTAATAGGAATAATTACTTCTATTACATTTTATATTGTTAAAAAGAAATAATTTTTGCTTCTGCAAAGTTTAAATTAACTATTCCAACATTATTTTTTCCTTTCATAAAGCCCGCACACTCTCCTGGATTGAATACTAAAGCCTTATTCAAAAATTCTTTTCTAAATCTATGAGTATGACCATGAAAAATAAAATCATGTGAGTTAATAATGCTTTTGTCTATAAGATTAGGATGATGCATCAATGCTATCTTTTTATTTTTAATTTCTAATGAGAAAGGTTCTTCTACAATTCTGCAATTAAAACTTTCAGAAGCCTTTAAAAGGTCGTTTTTCTCCTCAATATCATTGTTGCCTAGAACAGCAATCAAAGGACAATTTAATTTTTTAAAACAAAGAAGAGATTTAGGTAAAGAAATGTCTCCAGTATGGAGAACAAGATCTGTTTTATTTTTATTGAAAATAGAACAGATCTCGCTTATGTTTTTGAGATTGTTATGCGTATCTCCCGTTACGCCTAAAATCACAAATTATACTTTTTCTAAAATATGAATACCGCAAGCTGTTCCGAGGCCAATTACATGTGTCATTCCAAGCCTAGCACCTTCTACTTGTCGTTCTCCAGCTTCTCCTCTTAAATGAGTACAAACCTCATAGATATTTGCAATACCAGTTGCGCCAAGAGGGTGGCCTTTTGAAAGAAGTCCCCCAGAAACATTTACAGGTACTTTTCCTCCGAGCTCAACATGACCTTCATCAATCATCTTTCCTGCTTCACCATCTTTACAAAGACCTAGGTTTTCGTAATGAAGCATTTCTGCAGTCGCAAAACAATCATGTAACTCAACAAGGTTTATGTCCTCTGGCCCAACACCCGCCATTTCATAAGCCTGTTCAGCAGCCAACCTAGTACAAGCGTTAACATCTGGCATGACCAAATCTCTGTCTGTGTAGGGATCGCTTGCTAACGCAGAAGCTTTTACTCTTACAGCTCGTCCCATTCCTAATTCTTTTGCCTTCTTTTCTGAAACAAGAACTGCAGCAGCAGATCCATCAACATTCACAGAACACATAAGTTTTGTATTCGGATAAGAAATCATTTCGGCATTCATCACAACATCCAATGGAGTTTCGATTTGATACATTGCCTTAGGATTCATAGTCGAATGATGATGATTTTTCACTGAAATCTTTGCAAATTGTTCGAAGGTTGTTCCATGGTCTTTTGAATGTTCCATGCCTGCTTCTGCAAAGACACATGGCATAGTGCCTGAACCTAACAGACCTTCTTTTGGAATACCATCTCCACCTCCTGCACCACCTAAAAGACCTTTACCCATTTGCTCAACTCCTACAGCAAGCACTACGTCATAAATACCAGCTTTAATTGACATCCAAGCTTCTCTAAAGGCCGTAGCACCAGTTGCACATGCATTTGCACAATTGACTACTGGGATACCTGTTTGGCCTATCTCTTGAAGAATCCTTTGCCCGACCATAGCATTTGCTTGCCCAAGGTTTCCACAGTACATAGCTTGCATGTCCTTTATGGTTAAACCGGCATCATCTAAAGCCATCAATGCAGCTTCAGCACCAATATTTGGAACTGTTCTATCTGGAAATCTTCCAAACTTAATCATGTCGACTCCTAAAACGTATACATCACTCATAATTTCTCCTTTTTTTATATATTTTATGCTGGTTCGAAGAAATAACTCAAGTAGGAGTTTCCTTCTTTGTCTTTTCTTCCTAAAGCGTC
>MDTG01341992.1_pt1 | contig 30638 bp, 28 predicted proteins | sample 811421 | NCBI WGS metagenome assembly MDTG01 (sample SAMN05326645, study PRJNA326480) | marine metagenome | isolation source: seawater | place: Pacific Ocean: South East | collected 2011 | reverse complement strand
TTCTATACCTTCAGCTTTTAGTTGTTCCTCTGCTCCTTTTTTTGACAGCTTTATCCCTCTATATTTTAAACTTATACCTTCTAAAAACTTTTCTGCTAACTGAAGCTTCTGTTCTTTTTTTAACTCTAATTGTTCTTTAAAGTTTTCAATACCTATATTTTGTAATTCAAGTAATTGAATACCTGAATCATTTAACTGAACCGCTGTAGCGGGGTCGGTAGTGGGGTTAAGCTTAGCATTGTTTAAGCCTATTGCTATATCTATTGCTTTTATTCTAAGTATATCTTTATTAGAAAGAGTAGTACCGGGCTCTTGTTTGTCAAGAATTTTTTGTTTCTCTTCGGATAATTTAGTATTTCTTTCGTCAATATTTTCTGCGCTTGGGTCATCAAACTGCGTATCCTTTTTTATTTGCTCAATAGCTTTTCTAGTTTCGTTATCAACTGTAGTTCCAATAACAACTCCTGCGCTATTTTTTTCTTTGTATTTACCGTCAAGTATACTATCTATTTTACTTTGAAAGTATTGAGAGTTTTTTTGTGTAATAAATTCTATAACTTCTGCACTGATAGTATTTATATTATTAGCATTAGCTATACTTATTTTTCCCATAAGAGATATAACCTCTGCTCTTGTAAACAAATCAACGGGTAATGTTTCTCTAATTAATTTAACTAAACCTTTTTTAACTTCTGTTAGAGATTTCTTTCCTCTCCTACTATATCTTAATTGACTTCTAGCGTCACTTATTTTATCTATGGTTAGCTTTGGTTGTAGCCCTAAGGTTTTTTGAATTTCAGTTATTAAACCTGCTTGAGCTTCAGAGTAACCTTGAGCCACTACTGTTTTATCCCCCACCTTGTAAGTTCTAGATTGGTTTTTAAATATTGGTTGTCTTTCTAAATATTCAATAACATCATCCATTATCTGACCTGCTGTTTTTTTCTTAAGTTTATTTTTATTTCGTTCTATTCTGTTTAAGGCAAAATTTATTACCCTCTTGTATAACCCATCACCTTTGTCTATAGATTTAAAATTAGGAGGTATAATAGATTCAATAGCTTTTTCTATTTGTGTTTTAGTAAAACCTCTTTTCTTTAAAGTTTCAATAGCTTGTGCAACAGTGTATCCACTATTAACTAGATTAGAAACTTCATCATTTATACGTTGGTCTTGGTCTTCTTTAGAATCAATTCTAGTTTGGTCTTTGCTTTGTATGGATTCTTCTTGCGTTTTCGTGGTGGGTTTAGTAGTATTAACATCTAAAACAGTTATGTCGTCAGAAGATATTTCTTGACCTAAAGTAAGGTCTCTAGATATATTATTAATAGCTTGTATTACATCGTTTTCAGTTTTAGTTAAACCGCTTATTAAACTACTTAATCCTATTTTTTCTAAGAATGTTTCTAGGGCTATTCTTATTTTACTTTTCGTTTGTGTAGGAAGTCCTGTAAAGTTTCTAGAAATAATACCTAAAATTTCTGCTACATATTCTTCTTTCTTTATATTGTCAGGAGCATTTTCCCACAAAGACATGTAATTATCTATTTGTTCTTTTATCTTAAGGCTTTCTGTGGTATTATCTAAGCCTAAAGATTTAGAAATGATTCTACCCAATTCAATATTAAATTCGTTTCTAATATTCATTGGGAACCTTTTGCTAATTTGATGACCTATCTCATGAGCTAGGTCTCCTAGCTGTGCGGTTTCTAAATTTATTATAATAGCATCGTTCTTTCCCATATTTACTGCTCGAGCTCTTATGTCCGTTCCGGGAACAAGGTCTCTAAATGTTGAGGTAGATTCTGCTAAAATTATATTAAGATTAGGAAATAATTTTGATACTGCATTTATAATAGTTCTAGCATTATCTAAAAGCTTTTGTCTTTTAGGGTCTTGCTTTTTTTCAGGTGAAACATTTTCATCTTCAAAAATAAACACTTGCCCTGAATCCCCCTCTTGTCTTCCTTTTCCTTTAACCCCCTTACCTTTAGTATTTATTACGGTTATATTATCTCCGTCTAATTCCACATTACTTTCTGTTCTTTTAGGGTCGCTTTCGTTTAATGTTTCTTTTACCTCCTCTACAGAAAATGGTTCAAATGTAGTGTCTTTTTTTCTTTTTCTCCCTACTATATCTTTTATCTTATCATTTATTTCTTTTATATCCTCATCTATAGGCCCTGTTAAGCTAGGGTCTTTTCCTATTTTGTTTAACTCTAACTTTTCTTTTTGAACAAGCAGTGTCATTAAATCTATCTTATCTTTTATAGGTAGGTTTATCGGTATTTGATTGTAAAGACCCGCGGCTCTTTCAAAGTTTCTAATGTCTTGCTCTGCTTTTTCTTTAGTGGTTTTCCCGTCTATAATATCCTGTTTAGTTTTTTGAATAAAAAAGTTTTTATAATCCATTAAAGTTTTATCATCCTTAATCATGTTAACAAAAGCCTCAAACTCAGCCCTGTCTAACCCTCCAAAATCTCCCTTGGCAACCGCTCCACTAATAGCGGGAATAGTACCAAACATAAATCCACCCACCGCTCCTCTAGCGCTCATGTCTAAACTTGTTGTCATAAACTCCATAAAACTTTCGGGAGTTTCAAAATCAAATCTATCATTTAGTTCTTTGAATAAAAGCTTAACTCCTGTTTCCGTTGCATATTGAGCAAGTTCTGTTTCAGCCTCAGCTAAAGTAGATGCTCCTGCTAAAGCACCAAATTTTAAAATAGGGTTATCCAAATTGTTAATAACTAACTCCCTCCATGTCTTAGCATTTAATGTAACTCCGGGCTTTTGCTTTTTTAATACTTGTGTTATAAAGCCCGTAAGAACAGCTTTGTTATTTATAGCATTTCTAAAACCATATCTTTCTAGTACAGCAATGGTTATCCCTACCGGGGTTATAAAAATATTTTTTTCAGTTTCAGTTAAATCCATGTCTGCCATTTCTTCATCGAATTGGTTTCTAACCAAATTATATAAATTAAAAGTTCTTTGTAACCAATTCTTTCCTAGCATTGCGGGTAAACTTTCAAATGCCATACCCACTGTACTTTCCCACCAATCTTCGTTCTGCATTCTCTCCATGTATTCTTTACTGTTTACATTGTAAGTATCAAGAAGAGAGTTTCTTATAAAATCTAAAAACCCTCCCTTTTCCTTAAGTCTTATGTTTTTTAAGTCTTTAAATAATGGAAGGTTGTTTTCCGCATAATCCCTAAAGGCTTCATCAGTAGCGGCATAAGGTTTGCCGTTTAAAAAAATATCATAATACGCACCATCTCCGCTAATAAACTCAACCTTAGCGTCACCCTTTCTGTTTTTAGTGTTAAGGTCTCGAATATCTTTTTCTATTTTATTTCTAATGTCAGGAGAAATAATTGAATTTATAGCCATTTCAACACCTATTGGTATCTCCGTAGACCTGTCTCTTCGTTCAACTATTTGTTCTATGTAACGAGGTATTTCGATGTTGTATTTTTTTCTAGCCAAAGTAATATAGGTAGACATATATTCTTTTGGGTCTTGTGTTTTGTCAATGATAGGAGAAGTTAAATCAAAAAACAAACTTGTACCCCCTGCTGCTCCTTTACTTATTCCATTTAATATGCCTGTAAAAATTGTGCCCCCAAAGGTTCCTTGTTCTCCTTTCATTAGGGTATAGTCCCCTACCATGTCATTTAATATAATGGCTTCTTGCTCTAGTGTTATAAACTCTTCTTTTAAAGTAGACTTTCTTTTTTGTAACTTTTGCTCTTTAGTAAAAACCTCCATTATGAAAGGTATGTTGTTTGGGTCTTTTAACTCATTTTCATTATAATTAGATACGATTGTCATACCTGAGTTTACCTCATCTTGAAGACGTAAATAATCATTTATTTTATTCTTAAGCTCATTACTTTTTCTGTTCATTTCAAACAACTTCTCATCCCTATCCTCATCATTTAAAATAGTTTGTAGACTATTATCATATTTAGACTCTAGCTTTAATAAATCTAAATCAAAAACTGAGTTAAGCTTAATGTAATCTATAAGTTTTTGAGCTTCTTCTACTTGTTGTTTTTCTGACAACCCTCCATCTGTTTTTATTATAAGAGGTTCTACACCCTCTTTAGAAGAAGATATTACAATACCTCTTCTCTTCTGCCCTGCGGAAAAATCATAAGTGCCTTCTTTTACATCAAACCCAAACTTTTGAAAATTGTAATTTAAAATAGGAATTAAATCTGTGTTACCATCATCAATAATTGTTTCCGGCTCATCTCTACTAAACATTATGTCAAGCACAGTATTACCTGTTTTTTTAGGGGCCTCTTTACTAAGAATAAGATTAGAGTCAAGTATTCTTTCTAGTTCATCTTTTAAGTTTTGCTCTGTGTCTAATCTGTTTTTATCATCCTCCTCATTTTCAAAAGCCATTTCTTTTCTTATATCTCTCTTCTTTTCGTCTGTTATATTAGTAAGTGTTTTTTGAATTTGTTTAGGAATGTTTGTAATAATATTTTTAGGCACCTGTATATTTTCTTGTAAACGCCCTGTGGTTACCGCTGTAGTTTCAGGTAAAGTACCAAGGGTTTTTAAATCGAATTTAGGTCTGTTTTTATATCCCTCTAATGTTTCAAGTAATTTTTCATTTTCTTTTTTAAAATGATTTTCAATATCTGCAATACCTTGACCCTTATCAATTTTTTGTTTTGCGGGATTAACATTAAATATTTCTTGATATACTTCCTGCCACTTATTAGGGTCTTGATTATTTATAATAGTTGTAATCTGTGATGAAGTTGTTTTAGGATTAAATGGAGTTCCTGTCAACTCTTCATATTTAATAGTCCAATCAGGATTGTTTACTTCGCTTTCTTTGTCTTTGGTATCCAAAGAAGTTTTCAACTCCGCTAAAGATGAAGGTAACTCCAAGTCTTTTTCTTGAAATATTGAAAGCAAAGGAGAATTTTCTTTTTTTTTTTTATCTTCAGTTTTTATTATTACATCTTTATACTGAGGAAATTTATTTGTAATAGCGGTTATTATATCCGCATCAGATTTACGTCCTTTGTATTGTGGGTATTTTTTGTAAAAGTTTTCTAAAAAATTAACTTGCTCTACTTGTATTTTAGGCTTTTCTTTCTCCTCGGGTTTTAACTCTACCTCCTCTAAAACTCCTCCTGTTAATTCACCTTCTCCTTCAGGTCCTTGCGGTCTTTGTTGTTCAAATGTTAACTTTGATTTTTTTTCTTCCTCTTTTAATTTTTTCTCAAACTCTTCGTCAGTTTCTGTGTTGCCTTCATTAGTGTCTTCAACGACACTATTAGGGTCAATAGGTTCTTCAACCGTTACCTCCTCTTCTTCGGTTGTTACAGGGCTGTTTACTTCTAATAAGTTTTCTTCTTGTTCTAAATTTTCTTCCATAATAAATTATTAAGAACTTTCAAATAAACCCAACACGTCATCTAAATCTCCTTTTAAACCTGAGGCCTGAGCTTGTGTTGATTCACCTCCTTCATCCCCTCCTGTTTGAGAAGCGGTCAATCCGCTACCAACATCTTTCAAAAAGTCTAATACTTCTTTAAAAAATTCTTCAGCGCTCATACCGTTAGGAAATTTTATATCCTTTGTTACATCATCCATACCCCCTGCGTTGTAAGTTATTCGCACATCAGAAGGTAGCACACCGTACGTGGTCGGTCGCCACTTCATATTTAACTTCTCAAATCCTCCTGCATCTAATGCTTGTTTTTGAATAACTCTTATGCCTTTCTCTATAAGTTTAGGATATTTATTTGACTCTTTTTTTCCGCTCTTTTCATCTATAGACTTACCAAAATCTGTTAAAGAAATTTCTTCTCCCTCCTCATTCGGAACAGTAAACTCAGAAACGCTTTGGGTTGGTCCTTCTGCAAATTCAGGAATGTCTCCTGTTACACTAAATGGTTCTAGATTTATAGTGTTGCTAGTTATTCTAGCATCTCTAAATTGGTCATTAACTTGTCCGTAAGTTAAAGTATAGTCATTTCCATCTGTTCCACTTTCTTTAAATTGACTATATAAAAACTGACCTCCAAGGCTCGGGTCAGTGGTTAATTCATTTTGCGGTTCTAGTAAAGCGCCTGTATTATCAGCAAACTGAAGTTCAAACCCACCGTCTTCTAAACGTTTAATACCTACTAGAAACTCTTTACTGTCTACCTCTAATCCTATATTGTGCATTTTCATAAACTCCTTAGCTGCCTTTTCTGCTTCTGCTGCATTTCCTTCTGTCATTGTTTTAACAAGAACAGGCATTCCTGTATATAAATCTTTTCTATCTTGTTTAGGTTTACTAAAAGGTGTTCTAGATTTAGTCTTAGGAGTTATAGTGGTAATGTCAAGTTTTTTATTCAAAGCGGTTCTTATTTTGTCAGTCATTGCTTCTTCTAACATAATTCGTTGCTCCTCTGTAAATTCAGGAACATTGTTTCCCGCTATACCATTAGATGAACGTTGAATAAGTAATACACTTTGGTCTCTTTCCCCATTTTCATCAAACAATTTTGGGTCATCAGGTCTATACGCAAGACTAAAAGGTTTACCTCCACCCACTAAAGTTGTTTGAACTTTTCCGCTTTTAGCATAATCTTGTCCTAAATCTTTAAATGCAGTAATTATAAAATCGTTATCATAAGGGCCTGAGGCATCTAAATCTTTTTCTTGTGCGTAATCCGGATAGTTAGCGTTTACCCATCTCCTAAACTCATCACCCTCGGCTTTATTATTAAAAGGCATTTCAGGGTCAAATTCTTTTTCTCCCGGCATAAAAATAAATTCAGGTACTTCTTGTAAATAATTTGTTAACAAAGACCCCGGTCTTGTTGTTTCATAACTACCTATCATTTCATTTACTATGTCTACTTCTGCATCTAGATAATCAGGGTTTTGCATGATGTTTGTTTCTTTTAAAAACCCTGTGGAAGTTTTTTGAATAGTTTGATAGGTGTCTGCTAATAATTCAATACCCGGTTTTATTTCTTCCTCTACATTTACCACATCTACTCTTTGATTTCTAATATTAGCAAGCTCAGAAACTAAATATCTTTCATCGGGGTTTTCATCTATTAGGTCAGTATATGGGTTTGTTCTAGAGTTAAAAGGTTTAGAAGGGTCTTTTAATTTTCTTTTTGCTAAAGAAATACGAAAAGTATCAGGGTTTATAAAAAAAGCTGACGTGTTAATATTTCCAAATCTTTCTATTTGCCTTACACCATCTACTTCTTGTAATGCAGCATTCCCATTATCTATACGCTCAGTTGCAGTAGCAAAAGTATTATTATAATTTTTTATTACATCATAAGCCAACATTGTGTCGCTCATTAGGTTTTGTTTTCTAGTAGTATAGTCTTGAAACCCTACCTTACCATCTTGTAGTAAATTATCTAACATTACTAAAGCTTGCATACCATTAGAGGCAAGCTCTAATGAAGCGGTATTCATGTCTCTATCTTCCCCTTGAGGAACTTTGTTTAAAGTTTCTCTTAGATTATCAGATTCTTTTTTTATATCCGATTTTACCTTTTCTCTTCTTTTAGACTCTTCAGCTAAGTCTTTCCTAACAGAATCTCCTATAGCGCTCCAATCTACTTGAGTAGCTTTTTTGCTCTTTTTAAATTTATAATACTCTAAACTCATAAGTAAATATTATTTTAATTAAATCCACTAGGACTGTCTTGAACAAAACCTCCCGGAGTCGTACCTCCCCCAAATTGTGAAAACAACATGTTTAATTGATTGTCGTCTAACTTCTTACCTCCGTATAAAGGAGCGGCTTGGGCAATACCAAATGTAGCCGCGCTTGTAAGTCCTTGCATTCCTGACTGTAATGCCGCTGCTCTGTTTTCTCTAGCTTGAGCGGCTGCTTGCTGAGCGCCCTCTGCTTGAGCTAAATCTATTTCTACGTTTTGGTCTCTCAAATTCTTTTCTTCTTCGGCGGTAAGCTTTTTTAAATTAGACATTTCAGTTGACAAGGCGTCTGAAATACTTTGTTCTTGTTTTTGTTGAGCAGCTAATACTTTACCTGCTACAGCTCCAACCCCTCTTTGCTCCCCCTCTCTAGCTGCTTCCTGTACGTTAGCCACTGACTGTAATACATTTTCTCTTTGGGTTTCATAAGGTTGGGTGTTTACAGAAAGAGCGGCAAAAGGGTTTACTTCTAATCTTTGCCTAGCTTTAGATATAGCTTTTTTAGCAGCCCTTTCAGCCTTTTGCATTTCTTTTTTTCTCTTACGAGCTTGAATAAAACCGCTTACCATTTGGATACCGGACATTCCAAGCTGTGCCGCCATTAAAGGACCCATATAAAATAGTGTTAAATATTAATAAACAAAGATACAAAAATTTAAGGATTGCTTTTAAAGATTTGAGATTCGATAGCAAATAACTCAGTAGCTGAAGTAGTAGATGCAGTTAAGTTAATAATTAAATAATGGCCTAATGCTCCATAAGATTCTGCTACTTGATTTTTCATGTATGCAAAAAAAGCATCAGCACCTCCCACTACCACTACAGGAACTGTACCCGCAGTAGCATCTACCGTTACCTGTCTTAAGTTTCTATTAATTAATATTACTGTACCCATTAACTGTAAAGTTTGATAACCCGATATTACTTGAGAAAAATACATTTTATCCCCAACACTTAGAATAGAATTTACTTCAGTTCCTTCAGGAAATTGTATTAAAGATACACCGACCGGTCCTGTAATATTATCGGATTTACCAATACCATTAATAGAACGTAAAGGATATTCAGCGGTAAAGGGGTCGGGGGCAACCACGTCCGTATATCTTAAATAAGTAAACCACGCCCCCTCTTTTTGTTCAAAAAAAGTAGAGTCAATAGTTTGAGTTACATTTGGGTTAACATCTGTAAATGCTGTAATATTCCATGGGTTATCTGATTCTAAAGATATAGTTTTAAATACTTTACTTTCTAAAGGCATGTTGTTTAAAACCGTCTGCATTGTACCGCTTCCTTGAATACCATAGAACTCCATTCTTGGAACAGCAGAAGAATTGTGTCTAAATAAGTTACCACCACTAAACGAATAAAAAAAGTTATTCATTCCTATCATGTATTCAGGGTTGAATGAATAAAATGAAGGCCACCCTTCAGTTGATTGACTATATGATAAAGTTTTAAATGCCATATTTTAATTTTTTAACAATTACCTAAATTTACTATTATTGAATCAGTGCTTACCTCAAAAAATTTGTTAACTCCGCCGTCTAAATATTTAAAAAAAGTATTAGAGGGAGGGCTAAGTAAAGTTGTTCCCAATGAATCTAAATATATCCAATCATGTAACCCCGGTACACCCGGAGTTCCATTTACAGGGGCGTTATATAGTTTTGTGTTTGTAGTATCAGCACAAGCTGTTACGGAATCTACCGTGCTCCTACCTGAAGTGTTTATTTCCGACAATGCAACAGGGCAATCTACCTCTACAGTCCAACCCGTATTGTTACAAGGGCCATAAACTTCTACCTCAATAAAATTAGGGGCGGCATTAATTTTAGGTATAACTAATGTAGCCGGACCGGGATTTACCGCTTGAGTTTGAACTTCAGAAGCGTTAATAACCCAATTACTAGTTCCTACTGCAATCCATACATTATTCGTAAAATCATATTCATAAGTAGTCATATTTTGAAAAGTAGTACATGGAGCAGGACATGGTATAGGAACTAATCCGGGAGGACCAATAGCGGGTTGACACCCGGTGTCCGTGTTATTACCTATATATATAGGTTCTGTGGTGCTTGCTCCTGTTCCTAAATATCCTGATACAGTAGAGCTCATTTGATTATAAAAAGTTCCATCATAGTTAACTCTAAATCCGTCAGCTAAACTATCTACATCTATTCTTACTAAAATTGCTCCTGCACCTGAAGTTACTCCTACTGTAAATTTATATAACCCTAGTCCTTGATTACTTACGGTTACGGTATTAGGGCACGAATCGCTACATGCAGGACATGCTTCAATTGATAATAAAACTCCTCCTACTTGTTGCCTAACTATAGAGCCGTCTGAATAATAAGCATCAGCAGCTAATGTAGTCAAAGCCGCATCAGTAAATACCGACGTTGCTTCTGCTAATGTATTTCCATTTATAAAAAAAGTACTAAATGCCATAGTTTTTAAATTTTTAAATTACACACACCCACATTCTTGTATAGTATAACTAAACTCTACCGATGCGTTATTTACCGTAAATGTTGTTTCAGGAGCAGCGCAAATTACTACTTTAGCACCTCCCGGAAACGCTACTCCCGAAGCCGCTCCCGCGCAATTAATAAAACTTATAGTTGTGTCCGGTCCGGATACATGAGTTATACCAAACTGTGTGCATTGACCCGCAGGACAAGTTTCGCAATCACAACATGCTGCCAATAAATCGGTAGCAGGACTACCGGTGCTTGTTGTTTGACAAAGCTCTATAGCAACGGTGTCTCTAAAATCAAATACTAAATATAAATATTCATTATCTCCAACTCCTACAATAGGAGCGGGTAATGAAAATTGAGTTATATAAGTATCTTCTCCTGTTGTAACAGGAAGTGGTCCGCTAATTGTAGAGGCCGCTATAATTGTAGCAACATTAGCAGGTGTATTTGTATAGTTTGTGGTGCTTCTTAAATATCTAAATCTATCTTGTCCCGCAGTGGCTGTAGGGTTAAACTGAAAAGTGTCTCCTGCTAATTTAGTAGTTACCATAATTACACTTGAACCATCTATAGGAATACTACCCGTCCCCTGCTGAGCAGTATAAGTTTGAAAATCCGACACCAAAGGACTAGCTGTGCCACTAACAAAAGTTATAGGGGGTGCAGAAAAGTTTGGTGTAACAATAGATTGAACCCCACCTTGAGTATATCCAAAACCATTATGAATAGTTTCACCCGCTTCATAATTATTTGTTACTGTTATCATCACTACATTTAAAGTAGGATAAACAGGACACTGAGTTGTAATGTCTACAATAGGATTAGTAGCATTAGCCATTATAATATTTATTTGAGCGGTTGTAGGAAAAATAGAATTTTTAGTAAACGTCAAAGTCCCACTTGTATTCACCAAACCTGAACTTGCCACAGAACTACCATTCCATGTAACATTTATTATAAAATCTCCTACTTGAACCACGTCATAATTTATCTGCACCTCACCCTGAGCTTCACCTAAATCTACCTCATAAGTATCAGAATTTTGTTCTGTTAAATCAACACCAACTTGCATACCGCACCCTACAGTTGGGAGAACAGAAGGTAATTCATTATTAGTAATACCTAAAACATACTCATTCATGTAAGGGTCATAGCCCCCTAGTTTTTGCTTGTTTAAAAAAGTAGGGCTTATAAAAGTGTCTCTAAAGTAAGAACGCATTCCCTGTTCAGCTATATTAATTAATTGTTCGTCATTAAAAGCTGCACCCCTTAATAATAAAACTGCTCCTCTTTTTTCATCAGTAAAATATTTATCGTAACCCCATTTAGCATAACTCTCAGGATTATTACTTATTCCATATTCTTCTTCTCTTGCTATTTGTTTTCCTAATACTAAAGGAGTAGAGGTTAACGCTCCTCCCCCTCCGGCATCAGATAGTAAATCTTTACCCGCTAACACATAAGATATTTTATCTTCTTGTAAAACTAATATATCTGTCTTTCTGCCATCAATTTTTTGTATAGCTCCAAAAGAATCTTCAAGTGGTTTAAAGTTTAATAAACCTAAATTAAATTCGTTAAGTTTATTTACATTGGTTTCATCATTTATTACACCACTGTATGTTAAGTCTGCAAATCGATGAGCTTCTTTATAATCTTGAGCGGACGTAGAAAAGGCTCTATTGCCTAACGTAATAGTTTTGCCGGTTATAGAGTCTTTTATTCTAAAACTTTCCGCACCATTTCCAAACATGTAACAATTAAAAAATTGTGAAAATATTATACCATCAGTTGTTCCTACCACTTGGTCAGTATTAGAACTGTACCTGCTCGTGTTTCCTAAATGAGCGCCTGTTGCAGGGTCTATAGGATAGGAAGCCTCTCCTTCATACCATAAATCAGGAGCTGCATCTTGAGGGATAGTTTCAAATATTAAGATACTCGAAGCTCTTACTATTTCAAACTCTGCGGTTAAATACGAACTTTTATTTTTTGAAAACCTAGCTGCCCCACATGCAATAGTACCTGTTATCATTAAAAAAAGGTTAGTACCACCACTTGCTGTGTCATCATACCATCTGAAATTATTAGTACATAAAGTCTCCGGCATACTAGACAAAGCTGCACTTACCCCACCTGAAGTAACAGGTACAGAGTTGTAAGCATTTACGATAGGGCAACCGTTAGGTTGTACTATTTGAAAAATAGAAGGGTCATTTAAAGCTTGAATAATATTATCTCCATCCCACCAAGCTCTAGCATTTACGTAATTTTGACTTGCGGTAAAGGTTTTATTTATCTTCATTTCTCTTTTTTCGCAATCAGGCCCTCCATTACCTCCATTACCCCCTCTTCTTTCAAACTTTATTTTTACCCTAATCCTACTACCACCCGGAATATCAGGAACTGTAGTTGTCCCACCTATATTTTGTGTAAAAGGATATGCTACCTTTGGAGAACGATTTATTCTCCTAGCATCATCACTTCTTGTTCCATTATTAATATAAGCATCAGCGGGTATAGTAGCATCAAAAGCTTGACTATTTATTTTCATGTAAACACCTGCGGGAGGTACGGGAGGTGTACCACCATCAGGGGGTACTGTTCCGGGGGCACCATCATTTTGTGGGTTTGAAGCTAAAAAGTTTCTTGATTGAGATTTCACCTCTAATACATTAATAAGAACACAAGAGCCTAGCGCGCCATCTACATCTGCTTTAACTATTAGGTCATCCCCTGCTTGAACCTTTCTAGCATTTTCTCCATCTAGCAATACATATCTTAAGTTAGTTAAAGATTCAATAAAACTAATGCTACTATAAATCGTATTATAACCTAAAACGTCAGGCTTAATACAAAACTTGTATCTAGTAGCCCACACAGGAGCTAAGAAATTTTTATTTATAGTAACTTTAATTTTATTTTGCGTATCAGAATTTCTACATGGAATATTGATAGTATTGTTTGCACTTACTAAAGCTGTAGTTGCTCTATTATATTCATCCATATACACAATACCTAATTCGTAATTTCTATTACTGTGCAAACTTTTGGGGGTACCTGATTCAAAAAAATTAACCTCTGAGTTAGTTACTGTATAATACTCATATCTAAATTGATTAGGTATGTAAGCCGGATTAGGAACAGCAGGAGGAACTGCAAAAGGGGGTTCAGCATTAGTGTCTATATATTTTATAGCAGGAAAATATAATTGAAATTCATCAGGTTGAAGCACGTTAGTTACTACACGTATTCCTTGTCCATCAAAATCACTACCGCTTTGAAATTTAGTTAACTCGTCAACAGGAAGACAGCCCCCACAACTCCCGGCCTGCAAAGTTCTATTAGCAGGTGCGTCATATATCCATTTGTCACTTATGGTAATTTCGCTTGATAATGGAGTGTTATTTACTTGAACGGGATTAGCAACTGTATTTGTACCTATTAAGTTTTGAAAAGAAGGGCTATTTGCCAATTCATATAGGTTATTAAAATCTTGTGGTAAAGTAAAAGAAAATGCTATATTAATAACATCAGAAGGTGTTGCATTATAAAGGGCATTACCTGAAGATGTGTCCCACGTCATAACAAAATCAAAAGTAAGAATAGCTCCTGCTATTAAATTTGCTCCTGCACCATTAATCGTTATTAATGAATTATTTATCGATTGAGGACCCGAAACGGTGTCTGCAGTATAAGTTCTAGAACTTAAAGAAACAGTAAAGTCCTGTTCCCCAAAAGCTGTTGTATTTAAAGTAGTGGTATAAGCATTTGAAAGAACTACTTTATCACCATTTTTATTTATTAAATCGTAACCCTCCGTATAGTTACCATACACAAGTCTGTTACCCATTAGAGTTTGGGCCTCAGCAAGTTTGGGAACATTATCATATAATCTTAATATTTCTGATTCAGGTAAGACAGTAAATATTTTACTTTGGTCAAATTGATAAGACACATTTATGTTGTCTAAATAACCTAAGTCTGATTTAACTAATTTTTCTATAACTTTTATAACTGAACTATCTGCTTCTTTAAATAATAAGTCTATTGCTTTTACTAAAGAATCTCCTGTATTAAATGTTATAGTAGCGGTGTTAATACTATTTAACATTCCTTGGTTCAAATAATTGTTAGTACTAAACTCAAATTCTCCGGGAACAAAAGCCGGTTCTGCAAATTGAGAAATAGCAGAGTACTCCCCATCTTCATATTTATACCTATAGCCAAAACATATAAATCTTCCTTCCATAAAATCTTCGTTTATAGAAGTGCTTTGAGTAGTTACTACCGGAGACTCTAAAGGTGGTTGTTGTATAACGCTTAGTTCTTTTGAAGTTACTTGATTTACTTCTGTAGTTGCAGGCGCAACTCCTGTGGTAACAGGATAAGGATAAGACCTTTTTACATTTATTTTTCTAGGAGGATTTAAGCCGTCTGTAAAAAATAACATGTCATCTACTAGGTTAACCCCTGTGACTAAATTAGTTTTAGCAAAATTTAAAGCTGTTTGACCTGCTCCACCACCACCGTCTACTGTAACTACGTGATATAAAAATACATCTGTCAAAACATTATAAGAAACTACCATATCAAGGGCATACGTAATAGAAGGTGTAGCGGGAGGTGTAAATGAACTATCGTGTATAAACCAATAAATAGTATTTGTTGCTGAATCTTCAAACGCTCCTATACATCTAGCACCATTAGACAAGGGAGTGTTTACGGAATTAGTATAAGTAACGGTTGTGAGTTGCTCATTACCTTTGGTAAGCTCGACTGAACCTATTTCAGATTGTTCGGTAGAACCAAGCCTTAAGTTTAAAGCATCTATATATTCACCATCAGGAACAAGTCGTTCATCCACAACTTTGTTCATTCTTCCGGTTACAAAGTTTCTCGTTATTTTTTCTCCTTTAGCCATACTACTTTATCCATTTATTACGTCCCCTTAAATTCATTAACAATCTTCCGGGATGTATGTTGCTTATTCTTAATTTTGCGTTTCTTAATAAAGCTGACTTTTCTTTTCTTGTTCTGTTTACAATATATTCCTGAGCCCCTACTCTATTACTTACTAAAGCATATCTTATATAAGAATACATGTAGTCTTCAAATAATTTATTTACTTGTATTTCACTATCATTACCACCTTCCATTCCGTCTGACACATATTCTAAAATACATTGTTCTCCTGACATAGTAGAGTCAAAATTTATTACTCCGTTTTTTTTATCTATTGTAAAAGTTGGATTTGCGTTAGCTGTTTCCGGATTTAATCCAAACCTAGCACCTACTGCATAATCAAAAAACCAAGCTCCATCACAACAATATCCCATCTCTCCACTAAACTGACTATTTTTATTTAAATAAATACTTTTCTTAGAGCCTTTAATTCTGTCAAAATCTAAATTAGAATACTCAGGACTTAAAGCTTTTCCACTTTCGTCAAATAAAATATTACCATCGTTGTCTTTTAAAAAAGCTAAAGCACTACCCACTTGAATATTTTCTGTTAATGGCCTTAAGTATCCGTCTTTATATAAAGACACTCTTACCCAATTAACGTAATCAGAAGGTAAAATAAATCTTACACTATCATTTATTTTCATTTCTAATACTTTTATTTCTTTAAAAGCATCATAGTTTAATTCTTGTATAGCTCTCTTAGCATAAAACAAAACTTTAAACCTTCCTGTATTATTTACCAAAGAATGATTATCATTATAAATTAACATAAAGTTATTTACAATATCTTTTAAGCTTACATATTGATAAGAACCCCAATTAGCATCAGTAGGTGTGTTACCATTATTTTCATAATAAGTGTACTGACTTATATATTTATTATACTCTGACATATCTATGCTTCTGTTTGGTTATTTAATGTTTCCTGTGTTGATGCGTAATTTACTACATCTATCTCTCTAATTGACACTCCTGAATATTGTAGTATTTTTAAAACTAAATCTGTATACAAATCCTGAGGTAATTCAAAATCTTGATAATCTGATTGAGATTGGTCAAATACAGGCTCTCCTCCTGTAATATTTTGAAACGTCCATTTAGGGTCTTTAGGGTATCTTATATATTGCGCCCACATATAAAGGAAGTTAGCTACCCCTACTCCAAACTCATTAAAAGAATTTATATTTACGGGATAGATTGTTATATTATTTCCACTTACCGAGTAAACAGGGAAATCTTTACTAGGAGCTGTAAGAGTAGATGACAATAAACTATTTATTTTTTTTTGACTCATTCTTTCTATTTCTGTTATATAACTATTAGAAACAATTTGATATCCCACAACAATAGGACCGGCTACAGGAAATATATCTCGGCTTAAAGCAAGTACGGTTGAGCTTACTATTCTTGTCACAAACGCAGATTCTCTAGTAGAAACGTTTATTACTAAATCCCCTTGACGAACAGAAGTTACAAAATCAGGAGCATTTACGTCAGCATTTGTTAAACCGTATGTAAGAGGATTTCCTGTAAAACTATTAAGCGTTCCTGTTGCATTAGTCATAATTGACGAAGTAGGTCTATAGTAAACTTTATTTATAAAATAATAATCATTAGGCAAGGCAAAAAGATTGCTACTGTTTGTTGTTCCATATAAATTGGTAGGAGTGTTAAGTAGTATTACATCTTGAGAAAATATATCAATATCTTCCTCTATACCTTTTTTAATATCAGCATATCCTGTACCTGATTGTCTTGCGTTTTCTTTGTTTACTTGATAGTTATATTGAAAAAACAAATCCTCAAAAAGGTCTAACTGTGCTTGCTTAGCATACAAGTTAAAATCTTGAGGTGTTATATAACCATAATTGTTTTTATTTAAAAATGCAAGTACCGCATTTCTTACTTCGTTTATCATAGCTACAAAGATAATAAAAAAAAAGAGGGCAAGTTTTTTTGCCCCCTTTTTCATTTCTTAATTAACACACTTATTAAGCAACTGTGTTAATTACTCTTGATAAAGTTACACTAATGGTAGCATTGGTATATGATTGTCCCCATACAGCTACTAGAGCATCTTCAATAGCAACTTTATCTGCTGCTACAAAAGAACCCGCAGTGTTCTTAAGACCAATTTGTTTGTCCGCATAGAAAAGGATAATATCCCCTCCTCCATCTAACTCTACATATACTACATCACCCCCAAAGTTAAACTTACCATCTTCAAATACTAAATATTTATTCATAATTTCTAAGTTTTAAAAGGTGAATACTAATGCTGTTACCGTTTGGCTCAAAGACGGTATAACAACTTTTACTTTTTTCCAATTTTCTTGTTGAGCCTGTTTGATAGAATCAAACACAATGTCTACATCAGCTTGTACTAAAGCCGATGAACCATTAATTACAATTTTAGAACCGCTCGCGTAATCCATTAATATATCATTACTGCCATCTAAATAGCACGATACAATATCTTTTACGGAAAACAATCCTGCACCTGTTGATGTGGTGACTTCTGCATATTTATTCATTTGTTAAAAAAATTAAATGATTATACTGAGACTATTCTCGATATAAAGATACGAATTTATTCTTCATCATTTTCAAGGAAACTCTCTAGCATTTTTAATGCTTCAATACCTTCATCGCTTTGTAAATAGTTACCTACTATAAGCAATCTATCTGCGCCCGGAGGAACAACTAACATTCTTTTTTTATTAGACTTAGTGTTAAAATAAACCCCGCCTTTAGCTTTAGTTACTAATAATTTTTGGTCAAAAAAACTTTGAACCACACCTTGTATATCTAACATAGGGTCGTCTAATAACTCTAAAAATTCTACAGGGTCATTCTTAGCATAAACTAATATGTCTCTTTTTATTTCAGCGCTAGTCATTTTAGAAGTATCCTTACCATAAACAATTTTAATTATTTTTTCAGCTTCAGTTATATCTAAACCTTTAGCTTCTATTAAAGCATCTGCTTCTATATTCATCATCTCTAAGTCTTCTTCTGCATCTTTTTCGTTGTCTATTTCTATAAACTTAAGTCCGTTTAAAGGATGATGGTCTAAAAACTTTTGTAACATTTGATTGTTTTTTCTTACCATTAAGAAACCATCTTCAAATACTACAGGTTCTAATATTACATTACCATCTTGCTCATCTGCAAAAATACTTTTTTGATTTCTTGCATAACGAAGTTCTCTATTAATACCTGTCTTTTCATCAAAGTATAATAAAGGAAATCTTTTAGTATGTCTTGTGGGTAAAATAAAAGACAGCGGAGCTGCTGCCCTTGTAAGTTTGTAGGTTTTGGCTACAAATTTTTCTTTTGTTTTTTTCATTTTAATTTAATTTAATATAATTTATAAAAAAAGAAAAGAGAGTGTCTTTGAAGACACTCCCATTTCTTATCTAACTACTACTCTTGAAATAAGAAGAAGTTGTTTGCGCCCATTACGCAACAAGCTCTTTCTGACAAGAAGTGCACCTCCATAGCATCTAAGCTAGAAGTTCTTGCTCCTCCCGCAGAACCTGTAATCCATGACTTGTATCGTCTGTCTTCAGTTTCTGAAGCACGATACCTAACATGTAAGAAAGGTCTTTTTGCATTCTTTCCAAGAATTTGGTCATAAACAGATGTAGAACCCGCAGGTACAAGTAGTCCGTTAATACGGCCTGAATTTGCTCCTGTTGGTAATCCACCTCTCATTGTTGGGTCATTTAAGTATTTCCAATCAGACTTGTAGAAGTCGTATCCTCTTCGGAATCCTGAGAATCCTAAGTTTAACGCCATCTCTTCATCATTATCGAAAAGACCATAAGATGTACCACCTGCACCATAAGAGTTTTGCGCCGCTAACATATCATCGATGTCAAAACCGAAGTTTCTGTCAACGAAAAGCGCGTTTTCTTCTATAGCACCTTGGTTATCTAATCTACCAATCATTGCATCGAAGTCTGCTAGAGTAGTTGGATTTCCACCACCCCAAACATTTCCTCTGTTTTCTACTGCATAGAAAACACCTTCAGAACCAACGAAACCTGCTGTTGCAGCACCGGAACCCGCACCACCTACGTTTGCAGGCATAGCTTCCACCATTGCTGTTTCTAAGTAATCATCGAATCTAAGTCTTGTTTCGTGCTCTGATTTTAAGTACCAAAGGTAACCTGCTGCACCATCTTCTGTAGTTACTTCAATCCATCCGATTTGAGCCATATCTGAACCACTTACATTATATCTATCTTTTATAATGATAGGGTTGTTAGCAAATATGTAATCGTCTGCTTCAAGTGAACCTTGCATTCCCGCTGTACCTTTTGCAAACTCTGAACCGTAAATAAATACAGTACAATCTGCGTTACCTACACCGGTTCCTGCTGCTGCCTGACCTGCGGCATCATAAAATGATACTTGAAAGTCAGTTGCACCTGTAGCACCTAAAGATGCACTTGCATCATTTGGTCCGTTAGTAACAATAGCTTTGTTACTTCCTAAACCGTTATTCCAAACTATCATTACAGTTTGACCCGCTCTAATAGCAATACTTGCATTTGCTGCAAATGGATTAGTTGCTGTTGTTGCATTTGGCGCAACGATACCTGCCGGTACTGCGGGGTCATTCACTTGGAATTGAACCGCTGCGTTACCCGCACCACCTATTGCTGTACCTACTTGTGTGTACTTTGTGTGTAACCTTCCTTGCTCAGCCCATTTAATTTGGTCTGACATTGAAGGCATTTCCGCTCCCACCATTCTTAAGAATGATGAAATCGTTCTATTACCATATCTTTCAAATTCCTTTTCATAAGTATCAGGTAGATACTGACTCAAGAAATCAAAATTAGTAATATAGTTTGTTGACGTAGGGACTTGTTGAGCACTTGGCTGTAAATCAAATCCCGGAGTCGCTAATACTGAACCTGCCATAATTTTTTCTTTTTAAATGTTTTACTTCTTTTTAATACTTTTAATCTTTAAACCTCTATTACTTGCTTGTGATAAAGATTTAAACTGCATTCCTCCCTTTTGCGTGCTTTCAGGCACTCTACGTTCAGACATGTTTATATTTTTAGTCTTACGTAAAACGTCTTCAGTTGCATTAGACCTACCTTGTTCATAAAAGAACTCAGCAAATCTATCAGGATTCATGGCGATAGCTAAAGCTCTATGGTATCCTTGAGCGTCTTTTAACAAACCACTATCATCTACAAACTTATTAGTAAAGTTCATCAAAGATGATTGAGCTTGTTTCAAGTCGCTAGTAGAACCCGGAGAAAAAACTAAGCTTTTATCATTTATTTTAAATTCAAAACCTTTGAACTCATTGTTAAAAACTTCGTTGGTTTTTTTAGTAAACCATTGACCTTGTTTAGCCGCATTTTCTTCGTAAGTTTTAGCATCATTTAAATATTGCTTATACTCTTGATAATCTTTAGCTTCACTTTCAGACATTGTGTTTCCACTCGACTCGACAGGAATTTTATATTTATCTTTCTGTTCGTTAAAGTATTTTTTAGCTTTAGCAATAAATTTTTTCTTTGCTATCGTTTTTCTTTTAGCAACAATAGGTTCATCTAACTCTTCATCAGGAATAAATTCTTCCATTTTAAAATCTATATCCTCGTCATCTAAACCTTCTTCTGTTTCTTTTAAGTACTCACGTAGCAAATCATCAGGGTGCATGGAACTAAAGTCTTGGTTTAATTTAACAAAGTCTTCAATACCTCTCCCTGTTTCTTTTTTATATTCTAAATATGAGGCTACATCTTTAGGTAAATCTACTTGCTGTTCTTTTTCAGCAAACAAATCATCTACAGAATTTATATTCTTATTGTAGCGCTCATTAATATGTGAAAGAACTTCTTCTTCACTTAAACCTGTTTTTTCAACAACAGGTTTTTCTTCTTCTACTTTTTCCTCCTGAACTTTTGATTCAACAGGAGTTTCTTCTTTTACTTCTGTAACCACCGGTGTTTCAGAAGTTGTTTCTTTTTGCTCAAGAGATTGTTCGTGCTTATCAAGCAACTCTTGCTCTTTTTGTTGTGTTGACTTTTCTGCTGAGTCACCTACAGCTTTTACTTTTATTTCCATTTAATTAAATTTTTATACAAAGTTAAACAATTTTATAATACATTTTTAGACGTATGGTTTAGTCACTCTTGCTTTTTTAGTATTAGCCACAAACTGTTTTCCTTTACTACCCCCTTTTTTCTTTTTAAGCGCAGTTTTAGCTCTTTCAGCCTTTGTCATAGACATTGCTTTTTTATAGGGCAAACATCTGTCAGGATTCTTTTTGTTTTTACTTGTACCACAGGCCCCCTTAATAGAACCATCAAGACCAATTCTAACCCACTTTTCTTCTCTCCATTTTTTTAACTCTCCCATTTATTTTTTTTTATGTAGTTTTCTTATTGCTTCTTTTCCTTTCTTAAATATATTAGCTATCTTAATTTTGCCCATTACTTTTGCTCTTTGCTCTCCTACTGTTAGTATTTGAATTTTACGCGCAAAAGGCTTGCTAATATTTTTAACTTTTCTTACAGTCTTGTGCGCATCACTTACCGTAGCAAATTTAATACTTACAGTGTCCTTAGGGTTTTCATCGGTATACAATCTTCTACCCGAGCCTTTAGGTTTTTTACCTGTCCCTACTTTAGGGTCTTTATTTTTTTTTGCCATTAAGTGACTTTAACATTTTGTCAATTTTAGCAGCCTGACCTTTGTGCATAGCTGAAGCTTTTTTTAACTCTCTTGATATTTGTTGTAATTTTTTTTTGTCCATAATACTTTATTTTTTTGAACCTCTAGCATAACTAGGGTCTTTACAATATTTACTTGCTCCCATAGCCGCATAAGCTGACCATTTTCCATAAGTTCTCATAGCCCATGCTTTACCTGCCGGGCAAATTTTATTTCCTTTTCTTTTAGTTCTTTTTTTTGCCATATTATCTTGGTGAAAATTCTGCTAAATCAAATCCATCTAAACTATCCTCATTAGATTCAAAAACCTGAGGGGGTAAGTTATTTTTTCTTTGATTAATTAATTTACTTTGCTCTGTATTTTGTTGACTTATTCTATCACTCTTAGCTTTTTCTCTTTGAGTTTCTCTAGATTTTAAAGCATCCTCTGATATTCCGCGTAACTTCATGTTGTAATTAAACTCTTCAGCCATTAATTGACTTTTTAATTTAGCCTCGTTATTCATCTTAGTCATTTCAAGCTGTATCTCCATTTCTTTTAATTTCATTTTAGACTGCATTTCAACTTGTTGTTTTTGCATAGAAGCTTGAGCTGCTATTTGTTGAGATTGTTGTTGAGCTTGTTGTTGTTGCATTTGTTTCTGAGTTTCAAAAGCTCTATCAGAATCTTGTTTTTGTTTTCTTTTAACTTTTAATAATTGATTAGCAAGTTTTAAGTTTCTTATTTCTCTTATATCAATAGCATCTTCTAAATTAATATCTTGTTTAGATAAAGCCATTTGTATATTAGCTTCTAACTGAGCTTTTTGTTCTTCATCCGGTGTTACCTCAATAAATATACCAAAGTCATATAAATATAAATCTTTTGTTTCTCCTAAAATACTTACATTATATTTTCCAATTTGATTTACAAACTCTTCCTTAAAATCAGAAAACTCTAATATATCAGAAACTCTATAAGATAAGGCTTCTGCTAAACTTCTATAAATAAATAAACTTGCATCTAAAATATGCCTAGTTGCGGTATTAGAATTTAAAGCAGCCAACTTTTGAACACCTACTAAAGAGTTCGGGTCAGGGGTTGAGCCATCTCTAGCTTCATTTAAACCCGTTACACTTCTAATCATATTTAAATAATGATTATAATTAGCTATTAACATTTGCATTTTACTACTACCTGAGCTTGCTGTTAATTGAGTGATAGGAACTTTAGCTTGATTATAATCTCCATCTTGAGTATAACTTCTACCAATTACACTACCTGTTTGAAAATATAAACGTAAAGCGTCTTCAGGATTGTAAGCATTACCTGTACCTAAATCTACTTCATTTAATCCATCTGCATCTATAAATACTCCATCGGGAACTACTCTAGAAACTACTTGTTGTAATTTTAAATGTGTAATCTGAATCAAGTCAGCAAAAGGAATCATTCTTCTAGTTAAAGATTCTATAACGCCTTTATACATTCTTGGGGCTACCGCTACATAATTAGGAATAGCATACTGACTTGCAGACTTAGGTCTAACCATATTCTCAGATAATTCCCATTTTAACATAATGTTTGTACCCATTACCATTACTCCGTCATACCAAACATCTATTGTTTTTTCTATTTTTTCAAACTTTCCCTCTTCCATCATTTCTTTTGGTGGATTAAATTGGTCATTTTTTTCAATCATTCTTGTATTTCCATTTTCATACACCTTCTTTTTATAAACTATTTTTTTTGTAGTCTTATAATTAAAATATAAAAGAGTACAAGTATCTCTATAAAATAAACTATTTTGATAATACTGTGCGGGTTGAAAATAATCATACCAACTTTGATTGTATTTAGATATTTTTTCTAAATCTTCATTAGTTAAAGATTGGTCTATCTTTAACAATTCTGTCATAGCAACTGTTTTTATTTCACCCCAATAAAAACAATCTTTAAAATGAGGGTCTTCAGTATAACTATAAACTACATTAGCCGGGTCAACATAACTTATCTTAACACCCGCTCCCGGTAAAAACTCATGTTTAGCAACAGATAATCCTAATACAGCTAAATCATAATCAAATCGTTTTCTTAAATCATGATATTTATTTTCATCAAATAAAGTATTAATAGCTTCTTCTTGTGCGATTTCTATAGAAGGTTTAAACTTTAATTGCATATATAATGAAAGTTCTTCATCTGTTTCGGGTAAAGATTCGGGGTCCATAGTAAAAGGGTCAACCCCACTTTCTTGTTGAATTAATTCTAGAAAAGGTTTTGCAACCATTTGTCCATGAACCATGTCTTGAAAGTTTGTTCTTTTAGATTGAGACATTGCGTCTTGAGCATAAGCATTTACTTTAAAAAGTCTATCAGCCATACCGTTAACTACAATATCTATAAACTTGGGAAGTATAGGAACGGGTGTCCAATCTAAATTAAGATAAGACAAATCTCCATCTACAGCTAACTCGTTTTTATATTTACCTATTGGTTGTTCTCCTCTTGCATATAATCTTAATTTTTGAAAATCTCTCCACTGACTATAATACCTACAACTTGTCCCATCTTTTCTAAACCACTCGTATTGTATAGCTTGACCAATCTGTAAACCAAACTCATCTGTTGCTTTTTCTGCATCTGAAACAAATTGACTTGGAAACCCTTGAGGGTTGATGTTTATTTTTATTTCTTTCATTTATTCAATAATTCACTTAAAGAGCCTTTGTTGCTGTATCTTGCAAAGTTAATACTTATTTTTGACTGTTTTTTTTGAGGAAGGTATAAATGCTTTTGTGTTGCCATTATGGCTAACCCTGAGCTAATGGTAGCATCAAATTTAGTTCTATTGCTAATATCAAAGCGAGCCCAATCTTCTAACGTTCTGTTAAAATTCATAGTTCCCATTAAATCACTTTCTCTGTATGTTCCTTCTAAATCTAATCCTACATGTTTTTCTATATAAGATTCTATTGCTGCGGCATGAGCTTGTTTTACATCTTCTGATGTATTTGGTATTCCGCCTAATTCTTTTTCTGCACGAGATAATTTATTAAAATGTTTATCGGGTCTATTCATACAAAAACCTCTGTATCCTCTATTTTTAAAATGATATAATAATCTAGGTTTATTATTCTCTATTAAAATAGGCATGCCATAAAAAACACACGCCATTAAAACTTCTTCAAAAAATATTTCTGCTGTTTGTGGTCTAGCCACATATTCTAAAAAAAACTCATTACTTGGCGCATCATCCATACTAAATTTAGTCAATCCATGTAAAGCTCCATTAGAGCCACCCCCACCTACAGTTCCTGAAATATCGTAAGAGTCGCAACCAAACGCTCCTAAATGTTCATTACCCGGAAACCTTCTCCCTAATCTTTCTTCTACTCTATTTTGTAAAGATTTATTAGGAACCCAACTTACAACAAACCTACCTCTAGGGTTTGGAGACCATATTACTTTTGAGTCTTTTACTCCATCTAACCAATGAAACCCACCTCTTGTTAAAAAATGTTCTTTTATTAAACTATCGTTATAATCTATTTGTTGATATATTTTAGTTAAATTAAATAAAGAAGATTTGCTTTCATCTCTAAAAGCGTGAGCTTCAGTTCTTGGAAACTGTCTATAAAATTCATTTAATACACTTGCGTCATTTTTTAAAGACTCTACTTCTGCCTCCCAATAATCTACCGCTCCATTACTTATCATTTCTCTATCAACCCCTACTACAGGTTTAGATGGTTTTTCAAAAACAGGCATACCATATCTATCTATAAAACCTTCCATATTCCATTCCATAGGAATAAACAAAGAATACAATCCACTTTTTGTTTGACCGTTTGCATTTCTTTTACTAATGTCTGAGTTCTCATACAAAGTTTTAAAGTTTTCACCCCCTTTATTTAAAGCATTAGATGTTGACCCCATCATACACTTACCAATTATCTTACTACCTAACCTTAAACATGTTTTAGTAACATTCCAATTATTTAATATATTGTTAGGCTTTATCCATTTACCACTTTCATCATGCACTAATAATAATAATTTTTCTCCATCATAAGAATTGTCATCAGTATTTTTCCAATCTATAGTAGTATCAAGTCCGTATAACTCTTCGTCGTTAAGATTATACATATTTTTTTTAGTAATCTTAGAAGCAGGTATTCTAAAAGCTAATTCAGTTTTAGGTTTATCCATACCGTCTTGTATAGGTTTAAAAAAGAAAGGTAATCTAGAAGATATAGGAACTACTTTATCAGTAAACATTTTTTTTGCATCTGAACCTGTTTTAGATAATATACCTACTCTAGAATCTTTAGCTAAAGTTCCAATATTTATACACTCCGAAGAACCCATGTAAGAAAAACCTGAACGTCTTATTTTTAAATAAGTCATTCCAAAACTTCTATTGTCCGCTTTACATGCTTCCCAAAAAATAAAAAATATTCTATTAGCTTCTCTGTAGTCAGGATATCCCACGTCTATACTTGTCCATTGTAAATATGTATAATGAGAACCGGTAATATATGTAGGCTTTCCATTATTCATGAACCATAAGCCTTCCTCTCTTTTATCAAACTCGGATTCTATATAATCTACCCACCTATCTTTAAATTCACTAGGCATGTTATTCCATTGAAATATAGATTGAATTTTTTGTAAAGACTTAGGTAAAGGTTTTCTTTCCCAATATTGCTCTTCACTTTTAGAGTGTCTTTGTAGACACTGAATTGGTTTAAGGGGTAATCCAATATATAAACCGTTTATATTTATAACATCTCCAACAGTTCCTGTTTTAGATATACAAACAAAATCATATTTTTCATTATATCCATACTCCCATGTTTGAGCTTTGTTTTTTTTAGACAAAACTCCTTTAGGAATATAATCATCCACTACTTTATATAATTTATTTTGAACGTCTTTCTGCAAATCCTTGTTTTGTATCAGTTATTTTAACTCCATTTTCTAAACTATCTATACTATCTTGTTCTGCATCTATACGATTTAATATTTCAAACGCATCAAAGATAGCTAACTTTTTAGTAGCTGCCGCATTTTTTAATCTATCTGCCGCCAACTCATCTTCAGGGTCGGGTTTAATTATTTCTTCTTTAGCAACTTTAATTAATTGTTTTACCGCTCTTCTTCCTGCTTGTATAATTTCTAATTTTATTTCTTTTGAATCCATTATAATTTCATTGTTACTTGATGGTCATGTAATCTAAATAACTTTTCTCCATCAACTATAAATTCGTAATTATTAAAAGGGGTATAAGAAACCTTATCTCCTTTTTTTATTCCTTTACTTTTTAAATACTCATTGGGGTACTCCATTACCCCCATCAAAGGTTCTGTATTACAAGGTTTCATTACAAAACTTTCTTCGGGAGGTATAGGTTTTATAAAACAATACCTATCATAAGCTTTCCATTTTTCTTTTTGTTTATATAAAAAAAATTGGTCATTATCTATAAAAAACAAATTATCCTTAAAAAAACTTTTACCACTTTGTTGTCTACCTCGCATGTCATTATAAAATTTAAAAACATTATGATGAACAAGTAGGGTGTCACCTTTTTTTACAGGACCTGTGTAACCTAAAGGAACTTCTTGAACGATAGCTAGTCTATTAGAAAATTTGTAATCTTCTTCTGATGTACTTACTAAAATATCTTTACCACCAATATTTTTAGTGTTATCGTACCTTCTGCCCTTTACAGGCTTTACTATAAAATCTTTAGGTGACCTCATTAGAAATTAATATTATACTCCATAGATATAGGCATTGTAGAAGAAAACTCTTTCCACAAAACTACTTCTTTATCAGGATTAACAATCCATAACTTAATTGAGTTATTATCATTATCGTGTTTTATAAGATGTATAATGTAATTTCCATTCAGGACTTCCTGTCCTACTATGTAGTGCATAGCTCCTGATTTATAATCAGGACCTACTGAAACTTTTCTTATTTCCATTTATATTCATTTTATTTTATTAAGTAGTGGTAGTTACAATAGAAAAATCTGAAGTGTTATGAATAATATAACTTATGTATATAAAAACATTTCCCCCTAAAGTAGGAGAATCTCCACCCACCAAACCTCTTTGTAAAACTAGACTTTCATTTACCGCAAATATTTGATTAGCAGCCGTTACTGAAATAAGAGTTCTTGAGCCTATTTGACCCGCATTTTGTAAATTAGTAGGTTCTATAGAAAATTGCGCTAATGCTGTATTATCAAAGGGTTGTCCTGAAAAAACTGCGTTTATCGTAGTTACAAGCCCTCCTGCAAAAGCGTACCCCGGATTCCCTGTAACAGCATCAGCTTCTTTCCACCATGAAGCGTTTACAAGATTAATAATTTTTTCAGTCCCTTGATTAGCTATTAGCTCTTTTCGTGTTGTTGCAATATTAGCCATTTCACTAGGGGTAACTTGAACAATTTTATGTTGAACACCCGAAGACGCATTTGATGTTAACACTATTTGTGCTAATTGCTCTACAGTAAAGTTTTTAGTTTGATTTGGAATCGTACCTCCAACATCCGTTCCAATTAACTTATCAGTTAATAAAGGAGTAGTTACAGTGGGGTATGTATTAATCTTAGGCATATCTTATTGTTTTACCATTACTATTCCTGCTACATTAAGAGGAGCAGCACCTGCACCCGAAGTTTGAAAAAGTTGTCCTGTAGTTAAACCTGCTGCCCCGGCTGCTGCATCATCCGCATAAGCAGTTAAACTTAAGGTAGCTGAACCTGTTAAATTTATTATAGACTGAATAGTAAAGTTTTTAGTTTGATTTTTAGGTTCTCCACTCTTTAATATATCAGTACCTATTAACTTATCGCTTACTACAGGTGTTAATACTGTTGAATATGAATTAATCTTTGGCATTCTTTTCTTTTTTTATTTTAGTAATCTCTCCTGTTTGTGTATTAATAGAAGAGTCTTCACCGTACTTTTCTATTAATTTTTTTTCTTCTTGCATAAAATGAGATTTTAAAATTCCCATTTCACTTATTATTGTTTGTTGATGAAGCACAGCATCAGCTAATTTTAATTTAACCATGTTGTATTTTTTTATTGAATTTTGTAGAGTTTCTAACTCTTCTTTAGTTAATTTTGCCATTTTATTTAAGTTTAATTTATTTTACAAATATACTAATATTTTCCTCTTCTATTTTTAGGAGAAGATTTAGTTGAGCCCCCTTTGCCGGCCCATAAGTTTTTACACGCCCAATATCTTGCTGTTAGTTTTGATTTTGCTGTTCCACATTTGTGTCTAGCTTTAAAACTTTTTCTAGCAGCAGAAGAATAATTATGACCATATCCTTTAGCGCCAAAGTGAATTATTTTCTCTTTACCACTTTCACACCCTTTTACCATTTTCTTTTTTCCGGGACGTGTGCTTGGTCTAGGTTTATTACAAGGCATGTTTTTTTTACTTACCGCCATTTTTCTTCTTTTTATTTTTTTTTAATTTAATAAAATCTGCACCCGTGATTACATCAAAAGGCATTGCTACTCTAGCTATCTTTCTTTGTTTTTTACTAAGTTTACTCATACTATTTTTTTTTAACTTTTTCGATTGACCTTCCTCCAAAATAACTCGCCACTATTGTAATTAAAAGAAGTTGTAACATGTCAACCCATTTACCTTCAACTTTAAAGTCTATAAATCCTGCGTCTATAAATATTAATAACATAGTGCATACAATCACAAAAACTAAAACAAGTGGTCTTACGTTTTTACTTAACCATGAATCACTTGCCATGTCTACTTTCCACCTGTCGGTTATATTCGACTCTATCTTTGCTTGATGATTTAAAACTAATTCTTTTAATTTTCTTTTAGCTTCTTTTTTTTCTGCATCAGTAGTAACTAAATTATCTACAATACTTCCTGCGGACTCAAGCAACTTGCTTGCACCATCTCCTAATATTTTATTTAAAACTTTCATACTAATAAATCTTTACTTTCTAATAATGTATATGTAAAACTATTACCCCACTTATCGCGTGCCACTCTGCATATATCCATAAACTCATGCCAATCATCATTAGCAGCTATTACTTGACAACCTGCTGACCATTTATCTACTTGACTAGATTTTTTTCCTCCCCACTTTGTGGCTCTATGAATGTTAATTCCAAACAATCCTGTTTGTGTATTATCATCACTTAAATCAAACTTACCATCTTTATTAGCATCACGGTATACGGTAACGGGACGACATTGCCCTAACGCTTCGTATCTACCTTGATGTAATCTTATTTTATGAGAACCGCGAAACTGACCTTCCTTCAATACGGCCACCCCTTCCTTTCTCATTATATTCTGCTCCCAATATCTTCCGGGGTCAGTAGTACAATCGTATACATAAAACTCCCAATGACCATCACACATAAACGATAAAGTTATCTTATCATCAAACTTATTAGTTACTTCTGTTCCTGTTTCAGAGTTTCTTATTCCTACTATATTAAGATTATAGTCTCCCGTTTCAAACCACGCCAACCCTTTACTCTTTACTGTTTTTTCTATTATATCTTTTGATAAATTCATTATTGAAATTTACTTATAATTATACTATCTACTTTTCCTTGAACCTCTTTCTTTTTAACATTTAATCTAAATAAAAGGTCTCCTTTATATCTTATTACCTCTTCGTTGTTATGAAATATTACTAACGTTGGCAAAACCTCTATATCATAATTATCGGCAAGTGCTTTACTAGCTACAATATCAGCCTTAACTA
>MDTG01271727.1_pt1 | contig 30640 bp, 30 predicted proteins | sample 811421 | NCBI WGS metagenome assembly MDTG01 (sample SAMN05326645, study PRJNA326480) | marine metagenome | isolation source: seawater | place: Pacific Ocean: South East | collected 2011 | reverse complement strand
TTAAACTCCCATCAGATAATTTTTTTACAAAATTGTGATTAATGTAACTGTTCCACTCTTTAATTGATTTTGATTTTAATTTGAAAAATATAGTATTTTTATTATTGTACACAATTATTAAGCTTTTTTAGTTTTTATTTTTTTTTTTCTATCAGGGTAGCAAGCAGTACAAATTTTACAAGTAACTCCATAACACTCTCGAGCCTTACAAAATTCTCTCCCATAAAATATAATCTGTAAATGAAGTTTGTTCCAATATTTTTTTGGAAATAAACTTTTTAGATCTTTTTCAGTTTGAACAACATTTTTACCATTAGTTAATCCCCATCTTTGAGCAAGCCTATGAATATGGGTATCAACAGGGAAAGCTGGATAGCCAAAACCTTGTGACATTACTACACTCGCTGTCTTATGTCCAACTCCTGGAAGCTCCTCTAATTGAGTAAAAGTATTTGGTACTTTACTGTTATATTTTTCAACTAATGTTTTAGATAAGTAAAAAATACTTTTAGCTTTAACTCTAAATATACCTATTTTCTTTATTAACCTTTCAATTTTTCTTCTACCGAGTTTAACGAAATGAATTGGTTTATAGTATTTTGGATAAATATTTCTTGTTACATTGTTTACATTTACATCAGTACACTGTGCAGACAAAAGCACAGATATCAGAAGTGTGTATGTGTTTCTGCTTTCAAGAGGAACTTTGATATTTGGATAAATTTTATTAAGTATCTTTAGCACTATCCTCGCTCTATTTATTTTTTCAGTACTTTTTGAACTCATTTAAAGTTCAATATATCTCTCATTGAATAAAGACCTGGTTTTTTTTTCATTAACCATTTTGCAGCTGTAAGTGCTCCCTCGGAATATAAAGCCCTGTCAAAAGCCTCATGATTTAAAGTTATAATTTCTTTACCACTTGAAAACTTAACCTCGTGTTCTCCTACAACTTCACCTTTTCTGATTGAATTAAAGTTGATTTTTTTCCCATACGGGAAAAACCTTTTGTTTAAAAACTTTTTTCCAATTAATTTACTAAGTTTTTTGTTTTTTCCAACAGCTATACCCTTTCCTAACATTAACGCTGTCCCTGATGGATGGTCTTTCTTATGTTTGTGATGTACCTCATGTACTTTACTTAAAAAATTTTTGTTTAGAGATTTGGAAGTTATTTCAGTTAAGTACATTAATAAATTAATACCCAAGCTCATATTTCCAGCTTTTAATATGGGTATTTTTTTTGAATACTTTTTTATAATTTTTTCTTGTTTTTTTGTAAAACCAGTTGTTCCTATAACTACTCTTTTATTTAATTTAGATGCAATTTTTAACACCTCTAAAGTGCAATCTGGGACAGTAAAATCAATAATAACACTACCCTTTTTAAATGAAGATAAGCTATTTAATTCAGGTAAAATATTATTTATTTTTTTACTTACTTTAAAGTTTTCAGTAATTGATACTAATTTAAAATCCTTATTTTTTTTTAAAGACTTTAGTAATTGCTGACCCATTCGCCCCATGCATCCAGTAATAGTTAAGTTTATTTTCATAAAACAAGTTTTCGTTGCTAATGATTATCATTCATAAAGATTTTTTTAAAGAGATGATTTTAATTGCTTTATTTGTGATAATGATAATCAATATTAAGCTTTATTTCTTGAATTTTTTTTTTTTCTTCTTATCTTTAAAGGATGCAAACTCAAAAATTTAATTGTAAAAAATGCGGATTAACAATCTCATCAGTGTGCTCTAAGTGTGATAGAGTTGTTGATGTGAAATTATTGGACAGCGGTTGTTTAGTTCAAGTAACTAAATGCGGAAAATGTTCAAGTGTTCCTGTTATTAGCGATATCTGTTCTGAAAATAATTAAGTAATATTATAATTTATAATAATAAATAAATAAATATTAATATTATCAAAATAACAATTGCCCATACAAAAATATTTCTAAGTAATACTTTTAAGTTATAATTAGTTTGAATAAAACCAGGCAAAACCAACAAAAGTACTCCTACCAATGCAATAATTGGAACTAGTATATCCAAGTTCATTTTCTTTAAACCTTAGTATTTTTATGTACCAGAAAAAAGTTCTGTGATCTGTTTTTAAGTTTTTTTATAAAATTATCAATATTTAAAACTTTTTTAAAATGTTCGCTATAAAATATATAATTTAAATCTCTTTTTATAAAATTTATTAAAGCTTTAGGAGTATAATTAAATTCTTTATATAAATAAGGAGCAAACTCAAAATAAATAATAGGTCTATACTTATTTATTATTTTTTTTCCACTTTTAAGTACACTTAATTCATATCCATCTACATCTATTTTGATAAAGTCAACCGACCTTAATTTACTACAAATTTTATCGAGAGTTGTTGTTTTGCCAGATGTTTTTCTAAGAGCCCCTAAATGAATATGATGTTTTTTTTGATTATTTGAAAAGTTCCAAGATGAATGTACTTCTTTGACACTCTTATTTTTAAATGAAACTAGACTATTTTCTAATTTAATCCTTTTTTTTAAATTTGGATTAAGATTGATATTTTTTTTAAGTTTAGAAAATGCGTAAAGTGTTGGTTCAATTGAGATAATTTTTGAATTATTAAAAAGTTTTGCTAGGGGTAAAGTGACTGAACCAACGTTAGAGCCAATATCTAATATAATTCCCCTTTTTTTTTGATTTATTACTCTTTTAATATTTAGAATAGACTCTTCATTCTTAATGTTTAAAAAAATTCCTAAATCAATACCTTCATTAAGGTCAATCTCATATTTGATATTATTCCTAAGAACAATTCTGTTATTTTTCCCTAGAAAAAAAATTAGAATCTTACTTAAAAAAGAAGCGCACTTAATTTTAAACTTTGTTGATAAAAAAATCATTTAAAAACTGATTGTTATTATATTAGTTTTAGCTTTTCCAGAAATTCTTAGCTTTATGAAAAAATTGCTTTATGCCTGGGTTTGACTTTTCATTCTCTATTTCTCTAAACTTTTGCAGTAATTCTTTTTGTTCTTTGTTTAAATTGATTGGAACTTCAGTAGTAACTTGAACATAAAGATCACCATATCCACTACCTCTTATATACGGCATTCCTTTTCCTCTCAGTCTAAATTGTTTTCCACTCTGAGTTCCAGACGGAATTTTTATTTTTGCTTTACCGCCATCAATTGTAGGTATGTCAATAGAAGCACCTAAAGCTGCATCCGCAACTGAAATTGGACATTCAAAAAATAAATTTTCCTCAGATCTTTTAAAGAGATCATGAGAATAAACGTTTACAAATAAATACAAATCTCCACTGCTAGCGCCCTTTGAGCCTGCTTCACCTTTGCCTGCAAGCCTAATTCTAGTACCATCATCCACCCCTTTAGGAATAGTTACTGTAAGTTTCTTTGAAGCTTGCTTTTTACCCTGTCCTGAGCAAATGGAACATGGATTTGTAATTTGTTCACCTGTGCCAGAGCATTGGGGGCACGTTTGTTGAACCGTAAAAAATCCCTGACTAGATCTAACCTGTCCACTACCACCACACATCGAACATGTATCGACACTAGTTCCTGGTTTAGATCCAGTGCCATTGCAAGTGTCACATTTTTCAGAAGTAGAAAATTTTATATCTTGTTTTTTCCCAGAAAATGCTTCCTCCAAGGAAATAGATAAATCATATCTTAGATCAGATCCTCTAAAATTTGATTTTCTATTTTGTCTTCTACCACCTCCACCAAAGTCACTAAAAAAATCTTCAAAGATATCTGAAAAACTCCCAGAAAAATCGAAGTTCGAGAAACCGTTTCTTCCGCCACCACCATTTTCAAATGCAGCATGTCCAAAATTATCGTAGTTCTGTTTTCTCTCTTGATTTGACAATACATGATAAGCTTCAGAAGCTTCCTTAAATTTTTCTTCCGATGTTTTGTCCCCTTTATTTTTGTCTGGATGATGTTTTACGGCAAGCTTTCTGTAAGCTGTTTTAATTTGGTCTGCGCTAGCTGATTTGTTAACACCCAAGACTTGGTAATAATCTCTTTTAGCCATTTGTATTTAGACAAATAGTTGTTAAATCTTAGGCACTTTTTTCTTTATTTTCGTCCTTTACTTCTTCAAAGTCTGCGTCAACAACATTATCGTCTTTTTTCCCTTCTTCTTTTTTCTCTTTTTCGCCATCATCTGGTTTTGCACCTTGTTGTGACTTATATATTGCTTCACCTAACTTCATAGATGATTGAACTAAATCTTGAGTTTTCTTTTTTAGATCTTCTATATCGGTTCCTTTTAAAGAATTTCTTAGGTCAGAACACGCAGTTTCAATTGTTTTTTTGTCAGTTTCTGAAACTTTACTGCCATGTTCCTTTAAGTTTTTTTCGGTAGAATGTAATAAAGTATCAGCTTGATTTCTCGCATCAACAGCTTCTCTTTTTTTCTTGTCAGCATCCTTGTTTGCCTCTGCATCCTTAACCATTTTACTAATCTCTTCATCACTTAAACCTCCAGATGCTTGAATTTGTATCTTTTGTTCTTTTCCAGTTCCTTTGTCTTTTGCAGATACATTCACAATACCATTCGCATCAATATCAAATGCCACCTCTATTTGTGGAACTCCCCTAGGGGCTGGAGCAATACCAACTAATTCAAAGTTACCTAAGACTTTATTATCTGATGCCATTTCTCTTTCACCTTGGAGAACTCTGATTGATACAGCTGGTTGGTTGTCTTCTGCTGTGGAGAATACCTGACTTTTTTTTGTTGGAATTGTTGTATTTTTTTCAATGAGTTTAGTGGAAACTCCTCCTAATGTCTCAATACCAAGCGACAAAGGTGTAACATCCAACAATAATACGTCTTTAACATCACCTTGCAATACACCAGCCTGTATTGCTGCTCCCATTGCTACTACCTCATCTGGGTTCACTGATTTATTGGGTTCTTTGCCGAAGAAATTTTTCACCTCCTCAATAACCTTAGGCATTCTAGTCATACCTCCTACTAAAACAACTTCATCTATTTCACCTGCAGTTAAACCAGCATCTTTAAGAGCGGTTTGACATGGCGGCATCGTTTTTTTAATTAAGTCCTCAACTAAAGCCTCAAGTTTTGCTCTTGTCATTTTTAAATTAATATGTTTCGGACCTGTTTTGTCTGCAGTAATGAACGGCAAATTAATTTCAGTTTGTGCTGCGGAGGACAATTCAATTTTTGCTTTCTCAGCAGCCTCTTTAAGTCTTTGAAGAGCTAGTTTGTCAGATTTTAAGTCAATTCCACTGTCTTTTTTAAATTCTGATAAAAGATAATTAACTATTGTGTTATCAAAATCTTCTCCTCCTAAAAATGTATCACCATTAGTAGATTTTACCTCAAATACACCATCCCCCAACTCAAGAATAGAAACATCAAATGTTCCTCCTCCAAGATCGTACACTGCGATCTTTTTATTTGTTTTTTTGTCTAATCCGTATGCAAGCGAGGCTGCAGTTGGTTCGTTAATAATTCTTAAAACTTCTAAACCTGCAATCTTACCTGCATCTTTTGTTGCCTGTCTCTGAGCATCATTAAAATAAGCTGGCACTGTAATAACGGCTTTCTTAACTTCTTGACCTAAATATTTTTCTGCTGTTTCTTTCATTTTTTGAAGTACAAACGCTGAGATCTGTGAAGGTGAATATTTTTGATTTTTAGCCTCTATCCAGGCATCTCCTTTCTCTGAGTTAACTATTTTAAAAGGGGAAGTTTGTATATCTTTCTTTACAGATGGATCTTCAAAACTTCTTCCTATTAATCTTTTGACAGCAAAAATTGTATTTTCAGGATTTGTTACTGCTTGTCTTTTTGCGGGTTGACCAATCAGTTTTTCTTCAGTATCTGTGAAAGCAACAACTGATGGAGTAGTTCTAGCACCTTCTGTATTTTCCAATACCTTAGCTTGACTTCCGTCCATTATCGCCACGCAAGAGTTTGTTGTTCCTAAGTCTATTCCTATTACTTTACTCATAATTTATATCTGAATTTCATATAAGTGTTAATTTTTAATCTACAAGTTCTATAAAAGATTAATTTTCCTCTTTTTTTTCTGATATTTTCTCCTTTTTCTCGTCTTTTAGTGGTTTTTTTGACACTCCCACTAGGGATGGTCGTAATAGTCTATCTTTAAGCATATAACCTTTTTGTATCTCTTGAACAACTGTACCAGGCTCATTTGCAGCATCTTCAATTTCCATCATTGCTTGGTGTCGGTTTGGATCCAATTTTTCTCCGATTGCTGTTATTTCCTCAATCTGATTTTTTTTAAAAATAGACACGATGTCTTTGTATATAATATTAAGATGCTCAATAATTTTATCTTTACTTTTTTGGTCTAAATTTTGGTCTTCTAAAATTGACAATTTAGATCTTTCTAAGTTATCTGTTAAATTGAGCGACTCTCTTGCTAAGGACATGCCTCCATATTGAAATGCTTCATCTTTTTCTTTCTCAAATCTTCTTCTTTGATTTTCAATTTCAGCGTAACTTCTAATCAGTTTATCTTCCAAATCTTTATATTTTTCCTCAAAAGAAAATTCTTTATTTTCATCTTCTTTTTGATCTTCAGGGTTTGCAACTTCTTTCTCGGTATTTTCTATATCTTCTATACTTGATTTTTGGTTTTCTTTTTCCATAGATTTTATATGGTAAGAAAATTGATAATTACTAGATGAGAAAACAAATAATTTCAAAAATTTTAATAGGCACTAATAATCAGGGAAAACTCAAAGAAATAAGAGATCTTTTGCCTAAACGTATTAACATTTTTTCTACTACAGATTTTAAATTAAAGAGCCCTAATGAAATAGGCAAAACATTTAGACAAAATTCATATCTTAAAGCTAAATACTTTTCAAAAAAAACTAATCTTGTTTGTTTAGCGGATGATTCTGGACTTGAGATAAAAATTTTAAATAATAAACCTGGTATTTATTCAGCTAGATGGGGAGGAAAAAAAAATAATTTTAATTTAGCAATAAATAAAGTTTTTAAAGAACTCGATAAAAAAGACCCAAAGTGGAAAAGTAAAAAAGTTAAAGCAAGATTTATTTGCGATCTTACAATTTATTGGCCTAATGGTAAATCAAAGTCATCTTTTGGCACAGTAAATGGAACTCTTTCAAATATTAAAAAAGGTAAGATGGGTTTTGGATATGATCCAATATTTATACCAGATGGTCATAAAAAAACTTTTGGAGAAATGGTTCCAAAAAGGAAAAATAAAATAGATCATAGATATGTAGCGTTCCAAAAAATTAAAAAATTTTTTTAAAACTTTTATTTTCTACCTTATAAAAATTAAGTATATGTTTAATACTTTTATTCTCAATTTCAAATAAACCAGTTTTGCCTTTAAAAAGTGTGAGTTTGTCAAACAAAGCACTGGGCAAATTATTATCATTTTGTTTCGCCAAATAATAAATTAATCCAACCAAATCGTAACTCAAAAAAGAAACATGGCTCGGGTATAAATTGTAATTTTTATAGAAAAGTTCAGAAAAATCATCATAATTTTTTTTATTTACTGATGGGAAATATAAATTCTGGGCTCCAAATTCACCTAATAAACTTTCATCGAACCACTGATTTAAAGTTATGAAGAAAATATCCTCTGATGAAACATCTGTATAAATTAAAGATGTAGCTACACTTTTCAACGTTTCATCAAAATCAGAAATTAAAACCGAATCAAATTTAAGTTTACCTATCGTGTCTTTTTTTTCAAAAAATGCAATTTTTTTTTCTTTGTTCGGATCGTTAGATTTTTCAAGTCTTTTAATTTCATCCAAAACATTTTGTTTTCTAATGGAATAGTTCGTAATTTTTTCTATTCTCTTAGTTATTTCTGTTGGCTTTGTGTCATAATAGTAAACATTTTCAAATTTAATATTTGCTTTTGCTATTCCTTTTTCAATTTCGTTTTTAAAATTAGATTTGGGTATTAAACAAATTGTTTTTTTTATTTCATTTTTTTTTAAAAATTTTTTTATTGCATCAATTTGTGAATAAGCATTTACGCCAGAGTAAATAATATTATTTTTTTTTGAATTTATTTTATTTGATAAGGTTAAAAAGATTGCATCATCTAATTTCTCTAAATCCCCTAAATTTTTTTCAAATATAGGACCAATAAAAATTTTTACACCATCGTTATATAATTCTTTTGCAGCTAAAAAATTATTATCAGGATTTCCATAATTATCTTTGGGATAAATTTGAAGTTGTGAATTATCAATTTGGTTAATAGCAAGGGATACTGATCTTAATACAGATTTTCCTATATCAGAGTTTTGGCCAGTTAATGGAAGTAGTAATCCAATTTTTATCTTTTCCTCTGAAATTGCGGGTTTAAATAAAAAAATAATATTGAAGATTAGATAAAATACAAAATTAAGTAATTTTCTCATTTTATTTATTATAATATATCTTTTATTAAAATGATTCCACAGTCAGAAAAAAAAGGCTTGTACTTAGTCTCAACACCTATAGGAAATTTAAAGGACATTACGCTAAGGGCTTTGGATATTCTAAAAACTTCAGATATTATACTTTGTGAAGACACGAGAGTTTCAATAAAAATTTTAAGGCATTTTGAAATAAATAATCAACTAATTTCTTATCATAAGTTTAATGAAAAAAAAAAAACAGAGGAGATAATTAAATATTTACTAGATGGTAAAACAATTTCTCTAATTTCAGATGCAGGTACACCTAGTATTTCAGATCCAGGCCGAGTACTAATTAACGAGTGTATAAATAACGATATTAATATAATTCCTATCCCTGGTGCTTCCTCAGTTCTGTCGTCCATTACAGTAAGTGGCTTTTCTGATCGATTTTTTTTTCATGGTTTTTTGTCTGAAAAAAAAAAGACTTTTTTAGAGGAACTAGAACATTTATCTAGTTTAGACTCCTCAATTATATTATTTTTTTCACCAAATAAATTTTTAAAAAATATAAATTTAATTAAAAAATATTTTATTGATAGAGAAATTTTACTTTGCCGCGAAATGACCAAACTTTATGAGCAATTTATAAGGTGTAAAGTTGAGGAAATAGAAAAAATTAATTTGCCATATAGGGGTGAATTAACTGTAGTTATCTCAGAAAAAAAAATTACAAAAGAATTTAAATATCTAAAAGAATCAGATAAAAAATTGATCAAGAAAATGGCATTAAAAAAAAGTATAAAAGATATTAACAAAATTTTAAGAGATAAAAAAATTCCAAAAAAACTTATTTATGATTATTACTTAAAAATAAAAAATGAAAGATAAAAAGACCATTTTAAAGACACTTTTACTGATAATTTTTATTATTTGTACAAGTTGCGTAGGAACTGGTTCAAGTGGATTGTTTGGTACAGGAGTCTCTATTGCAATTGATCCAAGATCTTTAGGTACACAAATTGATGACTCAATTATGCAAAAAAATTTAGTGGCGAGACTAACATTAGAGGATAAAAATTATTTTATATCAGTTAAAACAAAGGTACTTGATGGTCGTATATTTATAACCGGTAAAGTTGATAATCCAGAGGATAAATTGAGAATAACAAAAATTGCGTGGGAAACTAATGGAACTAGATCGGTTAGAAACGATATAAAAATTAAAGAAGAATTTAACTTTAAACAATCTGCAAAGGACTTACTAATTACATCTCAATTAAGAACTGCTCTATTTATAAATAAAAATATTAAATCAACAAATTATCAAATAGATACTTTTAAGAAAAAAATTTATATTTATGGAATTGCTAAAGACAAAGATGAGTCTGATTTGGTAATTAAGGAAGCTAGATCAATTTTAGATGTTAAAAAAGTTGTTGCGAGTATACTTCTTGTTGAAGATTTAAGAATTCAAAAAGACTAATTTTTTTTATAATCTATTATACCTGCAGAATAAGCTGCAACAGATGCTAAATTTAGTATATCTGAGGTAGAACTTCTTAAAGGAGCGATTTCTATAGCTTCACCTAAACCAATTAACAAAGGTCCAATTAATTTTGCTCTACTCATTGATTGTATCATTTTATAAGATATAGCTGCACTATGCTGACTTGGCATTATTAAAACATTTGCATTACCAACAATTTCAGAAAAAGGGTATAGCTCTTGAAACATCTCCTCCAAAGCTACATCAGGTTGCATTTCTCCATCAAATTTAAAGTTTACTTCTTTCTCTTTTAAAATTTTAACAGCATCACTAGTTCTTTTTGTTCTATCAGTTGTTGGTTGACCAAATGTAGAGTGAGATAAAAAAGCAACTTTTGGATCAAATCCAAATAACCTGACCACTCTGGCTGCTGAAATTGCCATTTCTGCAAGCTGTTTTTCATCTGGGTACTCTATAACTGTTGTATCACATATGAATATGGTCTTACCTCTATTTACAATCATATTTAAACCAAACATTATTTCACCTGGTCTGGGATCCACAACTTTGCAAATTTTTTCTAATGAAGACGAATATCTTCTCGTATTCCCTGTTACCATTGCATCAGCATCTCCACAAGAAACCATACAAGCTCCAAAAGTTACTCTATCATTTCTAATAAGTTTATCACAATCCCTCTCCAGCAAACCCTCAGATCTTTGTAATTTTTTAAATAAATATTCGGTATATTTCGTTCTTAGATTGTCGTTTGTTGCATTGACAATTTCAATATCAAAATTCTCACTGTAACCTATTTCATAAAGTTTTTTTTTAACTATTTCTTTTTTAGCAATTAGTACGGGGATACCAAGACCACCATTTTTAAAAGCTATCGCAGCTTTTAAATTATTTTCGTCCTCTCCATCAGCAAACACAACTTTTTTTTGTTTCTTTTTTATTTGAGAGTTTATACCTTGCATAACAGCAACGGTTGGATCTAGTCTATTTTTTAATTGTTCAAAATAATTCTCAAAATTATCAATCTTTTTCCTTGCAACTCCTGTTTTTATTGCGGCTTTTGCAACAGCTAGAGGTATAACACTAATTAGCCTCGGATCAAAAGTTGATGGGATTATATAATTTTTACCGTAAACAGGTCTATCACCTCCCATTGCAGCAACAACTTCATCAGGAACCCTTTCTCTTGCTAAACCAGCAATAGCATTAACAGCTGCTACTTTCATCTCCTCATTAATTGTTTTAGATCTTACATCAAGAGCTCCCCTAAAAATATAAGGAAAACCAATTATATTGTTAACTTGGTTAGGGTAATCAGATCTACCAGTTGCTATTATTGCATCATCTCTTACCTCTTCAATTTCTTCGGGTGTAATTTCTGGGTCAGGATTAGCGCATGCGAAAATAATTGGATTTTTTGACATTTTCATAACCATCTCTTTACTAAGTACACCGGCTTGTGATAAGCCAAGAAAAACATCTGCATTGTCAATTGCATCATCAAGACTTCGGTTTTTTGTATTAGTTGCAAATTCGTTTTTCCACTCGTTTAAGTTATCTCTACCCTTGTAAATAACTCCTTTAGAATCAAGCATTTTCATTTTATTTTTATCAACACCTGTTTTAATAAACAATTTGGCACATGCCATTGCAGATGCACCTGCACCATTAATTACAACGTTAACTTCATTGATTTTCTTTTTAGCGATATCGCAGGCATTTATTAAAGCTGCACTAGTTATAATGGCTGTACCATGTTGATCATCGTGAAATACTGGAATATCTAATATTTTTTTTAGCTCTCTCTCTATTACAAAACATTCTGGTGCTTTGATATCTTCAAGATTAATTCCACCAAAACTCTTAGAAATATTTTTAATAGATGAAATTATTTCTTTTGTATCTGCACTATCTATTTCTATGTCTATTGAGTCAATATCAGCAAATCTTTTAAAAAGTACTGCTTTACCTTCCATAACAGGTTTTGATGCGATAGCACCTAAATTTCCTAGTCCTAAAATTGCAGATCCATTACTAATCACGGCTACAAGATTTCCTTTAGTTGTGTAATCATAAGCAAGATCTGGATTATCAGCAATAGCTTTTACAGGCGCGGCAACACCAGGTGAATACGCTAATGCTAAATCCCTTTTTGATGTCATCGGTTTTGAGGAAATAATCTCAATCTTGCCTGATTTATTTGTATTATGAAATTCTAATGCTTCTTTATCTGAGTAATGTTCAACTTTATTTTTCTTCATTTTAATTATTTATGTATACAAATGAGCCTATATTAAGACTAATATGATTTATGAACATAATTAAGTCAACTGGGACTTTCAGTTTTTATACTTTAATTAGTAGAGTATTAGGTTATTTTAGGGACATTTTAATTGCCATTTTTCTTGGATCTGGGGCTGTGGCTGATGCTTTTTTTGTTGCATTCAGAATTCCAAATACCTTTAGGAGACTTTTTGGTGAAGGTTCTTTTAATGCTGCTTTTGTACCAAGTTATTCAAAAGAGTTAGTTAAAGGAAAAAAAAAATCACATAATTTTGCAAATGATATTCTAAACCTATTGACACTTTTCCTTTTAGGTTTTGTTATAATCATTGAATTACTTATGCCAATTTTCGTTACGCTGATTGCACCAGGGTTTAAATCGAGTCCTGAAAAATTTGCTCTAGCTATTCAACTTACAAAAATAACTTTCCCATTTATTTTGTTTGTAAGTTTGGCCTCTTTTTTTTCAGCAATATTAAATTCTCATGATAAATTTGCGGTCGCGTCTGCATCACCTATAATTTTAAACTTAGTATTGATAACAATTTTGATATCAGGAAAAATTATAGGTGAGGATTTGGTTGTTTATTTATCATATGGGGTATCATTTGCTGGTTTTTTACAAATGATATTTTTAATTATATTCGTTAAAAAATACTTTAAACCTTCTTTTAAACTTACTTTTAAAATCTCGAAAGAAATTAAACTATTTTTTAAAAAACTTTTACCAAGTATATTTTCTTCTGGGGTTACTCAAATAAATATATTAGTTGGTACTATAATCGCATCTTTTCAAGCAAGCGCTGTATCGTATTTGTATTATGCTGATAGAATTTACCAGATAAATTTAGCTATAGCTGGCATTGCAATTGGAACAATTATTCTTCCAAAATTATCGATGTATATTCAACAAAAAAGAAAAAAAGATATAGAGATAATGCAAAATAAATCTTTACAGTTGTCCTTATTTTTAAGTTTGCCTGCAATGTTAGGATTAATTATTGTAAATGAAGAGATTGTATCATCTCTATTTGGATATGGATCATTCAACGAGTTAAGTGTAAAGAATAGTGCACAAGCATTATTTTATTTTTCATTAGGTCTTCCTGCTTTCTCGTTAATAAAAATATTTTCAAGTTTTATATTCGCTAGAGATAATACCAAAACTCCTTTTAATTTCTCACTTATATCAGTATTAATAAATGTAATTATTAGTGTTTATTTTTTTAGCGATTATGGATTTATAATTATACCAATTGCTACATCAATTTCTTCATGGATCCATGCAATTATACTTTATATTTATTTGCACAAATACAAACTTTTTAAAATAAGCTTTGACTTCACTTTAAATCTCATAAGAATAATATTTTCTTCAATTTTAATGGCTATGTTCCTTTATGGTTTTATTTCTTTTTTTGAGGACCAATTAATTTACGATAATTCTTTAAAGGTAATTTATTTATTTTTTTTAATTATATTAAGTATAGTAATTTATATAATTATTTCCTTGGTTACAAAAGCTTTTAAATTTAGTGATATTAAAATAAAGTACTAGGATGACAGTTAAAAAAATTTTTTCGGGTGTTCAACCTACTGGCAATCTTCATTTGGGTAATTATATAGGTGCTATTAAAAATTTTGTAGATCTTCAAAATGAAAATAATGAGTGTATATTTTGTGTTGTTGATTTACATGCTATTACTGTTAAACAAGATCCAAAAGAGTTGAAACAAAACATTAGAGACACAGCCGCTGCTTTCATAGCGTCTGGAATTCAACCAAATAAAAGTATAATTTTTAATCAGTCATCTGTCCCGTCTCATTCCGAGGGTTCTTGGCTACTTAGTTGTATTGCTCGAATGGGATGGTTAAATCGTATGACACAGTTTAAGGAAAAAGCTGGAAAAGATAAAGAGAAAGCGAGTGTTGGATTATATATATATCCTATCTTGATGGCAGCAGACATTCTTCTTTATGATGCAACCCATGTTCCAGTTGGAGAAGACCAAAAGCAGCATTTAGAATTAGCTCGGGATATATCAAAAAAGTTTAATAATGATTTTAATGCACCAAATTTCTTTAAAGTTCCAGAACCACTAATTCAAAAAAATTTTTCAAGAATAATGAGTTTAAAAGATGGCACAAAAAAAATGAGCAAATCTGATCCATCTGATTTAAGTAGAGTGAATTTAACTGATACAAAAGATCAAATAATAAATAAAATAAAAAAAGCAAAAACAGACAGTGAGCCATTCCCAAAAGATATAGAAGAATTAAAATCACGACCAGAAATTGAAAATTTAATTGGAATTTGCTCTAGTTTAACAGGCAAACAAATTGAAGAAATTCTGAATAATTTTAAAGGCAAAAGTTTGTCTTCTTTTAAAGAAGAACTATCAGAGGTTGTTATCAAAAAAATTTCTCCAATATCTGCTGAAATCAAAAAATTAAATGATGAGAAATCATATCTTGATAAAATTTTAAATGAAGGTAGCGAAAAAGCTAATGATTTAGCGTCTAAAAAAATAAAAGATATAAAAAATAAATTTGGTTTTTAACAATTTTTTCCTTTAAAAAAAATATCTAATACATATATAAGGTTATATGTTTATACAAACTGAAACTACTCCAAATCCAAATTCCTTAAAATTTGTGCCAGGAAGAAAAATATCTTTGGTTGGTCCAATTGAAATTACAGATATAAGTCAAACTAATAACGAGCTCATAAGAAACATTCTATCAATTGATGGTGTGACAGGGGTTTTTCTGTCAGACAATTTCATATCCGTTAATAAAAAAAATGATTATATTTGGGAGGACTTAAAACATATTATTATATCTTTTATTAATGATTTTTTTTCTCAAGGTAATAATGTTGTTATTTCCGAAAGTTATGAACAAAGTGAAGTAGATACATCAACTGTAGAAGGTCAAATAAAAAAAATATTAGATACCAAGATAAGGCCTGCAGTTGCAAGAGATGGTGGTGATATTAAATTCAAAGATTATAAAAATGGTATAGTTCGTGTTGAGCTTCAAGGTGCTTGCTCTGGATGTCCTAGCGCTACTTTAACTCTCAAACAAGGTGTTCAAAATTTACTTTGTCATTATATACCAGAAGTTAAAGAAGTTGAGGCTGTTTGAAAAAAAGTATTCTAAATAAACTTTTGAAAAAAAAATTTGACATGAGTCAATTTTCAAAATTACAAAAAGCTTTTTATGCACAAGGGATAATTTTGAAAAAAAAATCTTTAAATTTTAATTTTGAGAAGTTTAAATCTATATACCTTACTGGTTTATCAAGTTTCTTAATTATTCTATTAGCAGTTTCAATACCGTATTTGTCAAATATAAACACTCAATTAACTAAAAAACCAAAAATAAATGACTCAGAGAAAAAATTCAAGAGAGTTCTTGAAAATGGCGTTGTAGAAAAAAAATCAAATATTGATGAAGGTTTAGATTTATCAAATATTTTAGAGGATGTTTTTAAATTTGAAGAGCTTCCAAAGGATACAGTAAGATTAAGTGCTGCAACAATTGAACAACTATTTAAAGATACTAATTATTCGTTAGATGAAGTAAGAAAAAGCAAAAAAGTTAAACCTATAAGATTATCTCTTCTGCCAAATGAAATTAAACAAATTGAAAATACAAAAAAAAGAAAAACTTTATTCATTCAAATCATTCTTCCCTTAATTCTTGAAGAAAATAATAGAATCTTAGTTGATAGAAAAAGATTATTTTCAATCCTAAATAAAAATAAAAATTCTAAAGATGAAATTAATTGGCTCAAGAGGAAATTTAGACAATATGGGGTCATAAATAGGGATATTCCAACACTTAAAGTTAGAATGGACATAGTGCCCGTCTCGCTAGCGATTGCTCAAGCGGCAAAAGAAACAGGATGGGGCACATCAAGGTTTGCATTAGAGGGCAATGCTTTATTTGGACAATGGACTTGGTCTGGCAAAGGGATTAAACCAGCAGGTGCAGAAAATAATACGAAACATAAAGTTATGAAATTTAAAGTTTTAAAAGCATCTGTTAGAGCATATCAAAGAAATCTTAATACACACTCAAGCTATAAAGAGTTCAGACAAATTAGAGCAGAATTAAGGGATGAAAATAAAAAACTTGATAGTCTTATACTTGCTGAAGAACTGGATAATTATGCTGAAACAGGAAAAGAATATACAAAAATATTAAAACAGATTATTCAACAGAATTCCTTAAAAGATTTTGATGAAGTCAAATTAATGCCATTGAGCATAAAATATAAAAATTTAATTTAATCAGTTTCAACAGAAAATTGCAATCCTAACCATCTCCAAATATCTTTTTCTTTTAGCGAGCAATTAATTCTACCTCTTCTAAAATCAAATTTATTTTTAAAATTGATCGTAAGAGAATTTTCATCAAATGTCATTTTTGGACTACTCCATTCATTTCCATCATTGGAGAAACAATTTAAATTTTTAATATTTTTTTGATTTTCAAAAAACTCTATCTTAACTTCTGGTGGATTTTCGTTTTTTCTGACAAATTTATCTTTAGGCTTTATATTTTTGTAAGGTATCGGAAATAAATCTAATATGAATTCAAATCTTTTCAATTCTCCATATTTTTCATTAATTGGAAAACGTGGAAGTTCCATGGGATTTTTTGTGAAGTCTATAACACCCGAATGCTGACCAAATCCATATTTAAATTTTTTTTTAATATATTCTACTTGTTTTAAATTAAACTCTCCAAAAGGGTATGAAAAAAAAATTGGATTGTATCCTATTTTTTCCTTAAAAATTTTTATAGAGGTATTTATGTCATCTTCAAATTTATTTTGACTAAAATCTACAAGATATTCATGTGTGTGAGAATGATTTCCAATATAAGCAAACTTGTATTTAGAGATCTCTTTAATTTGGTTCCAAGTCATGTATCCTTTTTTACCCACTGGTTCAGTCGAGACAAATAATATAAATGGGATTTCCTTTTTTTTTAATATTGGCCAGGCTTCATTATAAAATGACGAAAAAGCATCATCGATTGTAATAAGAACCTTTTTTTTATTTTTACTATTTTTAAACTCTTCATCAAATTCACTAGGATTATAAAAATCTATATTTTTATTTTGAATTAGTGCAAGATGCTCTTTAAATATATCTACTTTTATATTAGTAGATGGGTATTTATTTTCATTAAATCTATGATACATAATAGATATAGTCCCATGATCATCAGAAAAATACATAAATTTATCTTCATCAGCAGATGATATGCCAAACAAAAAAAATATAATTAAAAAAAAATTGATTATAGACGCTGCAGGGGAAAAAATTATTTTTAAAATCATAGATAAAAATAAAATTTATACTAATGATTATGAAAACAGTAGAAAAAATTTTGATAGGTTTTCCATGTTACTTTTCAAATTTTTTAGAAAAAACAGCTTAAATTTCAATTTAATTAATGATGTGTTTATTAATTTAGGTCCTGGAAAGTTTTCTAGTATAAGAACGTCTATATCCACAATAAAAGCCCTAAATATTGTTTATACTTTTAATATTTACGGATTTTCGTCTAGAGATATTAACAATTATGATTATTCAAAAGTTTTAAACCTGTTTAAAAGGCAAAAATTAAAAAAAAATTTGATTAAACCACTTTATTTGAGTTAAAATAAAATTATGACAAATTCGATTGAAAAAAAATGTCTTGATAAAGGTGTCAAGCTAACTGATCAAAGAAAAACTATTGCTAGAGTGATATCTGAATCAAAAAAAAACTATGGAGAATCCGACCATCCAGATGTAGATGAATTATATAAAAGAGTATCATCTATTGACTCTAAAATAAGTATTGCAACAGTTTATAGAACAGTAAAATTATTTGAAGAGTCAGGTATTTTAATGAAACATGATTTTAAAGATGGAAAAGCAAGATACGAGTTAAATGACGACCATAATCATTTAATAGACATAAAATCAGGTAATATTATAGAATTCACAAGTGAGGAGATTGAAAAAATCCAACATAGAATAGCTGAAAAACACGGATACAAGCTTGTGGACTCCAAGCTAGAGCTTTATTGTGTAAAAGATAAATCTGATTAATGGAAAAAAAAATTTTTATTAAAACTTTTGGTTGTCAAATGAATGAATATGATACTTGTCGTATTTACGATACTGTCAAAAAAATTGGTTATTTAAAAACAGATGATCACTTAAATACAGATTGTTATGTGTTAAATACATGTCATATTAGGGATAAGTCTAAAGAGAAGGTGTTTCATGAAATTGGAAGAGTAAAAAAAAATTATAGAAATAGAAAAAAACCAATTATGGTTGTTGCAGGTTGTGTTGCTCAAGCAGAAAACGAGGAAATTATTAAAAGAGAACCTTACATAGATATTATAGTTGGTCCTCAATCTTATCACAAGATTAATGATATCTTAAAAAATTTTAAAAGTAATAAAGAGGAACTTACCGACTTCGACACTGAGGAAAAGTTTAATTATCTAGATAAAATCAAAAATTCAGATAGTAAAATATCATCGTTCTTAACAATACAAGAGGGTTGCAATAAATTCTGTAGTTTTTGTGTTGTCCCATACACAAGAGGTCCTGAATATTCTAGACCATTTGATAAAATCATTAATGAGGCAGAAATGTTAATTAAAAATGGAGCTAAAGAGATCATTTTGTTAGGGCAAAATGTAAATGCATATTCTTACAACAGTTCTTCAAAAAATTATAAATTGTCAAATTTAATTAATGAATTGGAAAAATATAGTGAAATAAAACGAATAAGATATACTACTTCACACCCAAAAGACATGACTGAAGATCTTATTGATTGTTACTCACAGTCAAAAAAACTAATGCCTTTTATTCATCTTCCAATACAGAGTGGATCAAACAGAATTCTAAAACTAATGAATAGAAATCATAAGGTAGAAAAATATATAGACACTTTTGAAAAAATAAAAAAAATTAACAGTAAAGTTGAATTTTCATCTGATTTTATAGTTGGTTTCCCTGGAGAAACAGAAGAAGACAGTAATGATACAATCAATTTAATTAAAAAAATAAAATTTATTAATTCATATTCTTTTATTTTTAGCAAAAGACCTGGAACACCTGCATCAAGATTCAATTTAATTGATAGAGACATATCAAGATCAAGATTAGTTAAAGTTCAAAGTGAATTAGAAAATTTTCAAAGAGAAAAAAATAAGTCTTTAATAGGGACAAACGTAAAAGTGTTAGTAGAAAACAAAATGAAAAACCAAAGTAAATATTTTGGTCGAAATATTTATTTTAATTCAGTTATTTTTGATGCTGAGGATAAATATATAGGTAAAGAAATAGATATTAAAATCCAAAAAGCCAATAGAAATACGTTGTTTGGCAAAGTTGATAAATATAATAGTATGAAAGCTGCATAATATTGACTAATATTTTAAATAGAGATTCTCAAAATTTAATAAAATTTGTTTATTCTGAAAATAATTCTTTAAGTATTATATTTCAAAACAACTCTACTCTGATGGGAGTAGTTGGAGAGTTTAATAATAATATTAAAGAACTTGAAAAAATTACTGATACAAATATTTATTCTAGAGGTAATTCTATTTTAGTTAAAAGTTCGCCTGAAAAGAATGAAATTGTTAAAAATGCTATAGTTTTTTTAAAAGATCAGTTTATAATTAATGGAACAATAGAAAAAAAAGACATAGTTTCCTCAGTAAATAAATTTATGATTAAAGAAAAAAAAGAAAAAAAAATCGAATATATTATAAAAACTCCAAAAAAATCAGTAATCCCAAGATCTGAAAAACAAAAAAGTTATGTAAGCGCACTTAAAGAAAATCAAGTAATAATATCTACAGGACCAGCTGGTACAGGAAAAACTTATTTAGCGGTAGCTGTTGGTCTTACTATGTTACTTGATAAGAAAATAGAAAGAATTATACTCTCACGTCCTGCAGTAGAGGCTGGTGAAAGATTGGGCTTTTTACCTGGTGACATGAGAGAAAAAGTCGACCCTTATTTAAGACCTTTATATGACTCTCTTTATGATTTATTAGATTTTGAAAAAATACAAAAAAGAATTGAAATTGGTGATATTGAGATAGCACCTTTAGCATTTATGAGGGGGCGAACTTTAAAAAATTCTTTTGCAATTTTAGATGAAGCACAAAATGCCACTGATACTCAAATTAAAATGTTTCTTACAAGAATCGGTGAGAACTCAAAAATTGTTATAAACGGGGATCCATCTCAAATAGACCTACCAAATAAAAATTTATCTGGTTTAAAAAGATCAAAAAAAATCCTTGGGCATTTAAATGAAATTGCCGTGGTTGATTTTGATCATACAGATGTAGTTAGACATCCACTTGTATCAAAAATAGTAAAAGCTTATTCAGATCAAAGTTCAGATCATAGTTCAGATTAATGATAAAAGTAAATGTTGTTGTAGATTCCTCAAAGTGGAAAAAAAAGGTTAAAAATATAAAAAAGTATTTTTACGTTAAACAAAAAAAATTGAATAAAATAATAAAAAATAAAAATCAAGAGTTTTCAATTTTACTTACAAATCAGGAAAAAATGAGAAATCTTAACTTAAAATTTAGAAAGAAAAATACCACAACTGATGTCTTGTCTTTTCCAAATAATTATAAAATTTACAAAAATAATTATATAGGTGATATTGCGATTTGTTTTGAAATAATTAATAAAAGATCTATTAGCAAAAAGTTTGAGCAAGAGTTAGATAAAATGTGGATACATGGCTATCTACACTTGATTGGCTATAATCATATAAAAAATAAAGACTATCAAAAAATGAACAAGAAAGAAAAATTAATTTTTAATAAACTCAATTTATAAATACTTGGAAAAATCTAATAATATTTATCTCTACACAATACTATTTTCATTGGGATTAGTATCATCATTTAGCTTAAGCCCTTACAACCTTTATTTCATTAATTTTTTTAGTATTTCTTGTTTATTTTATTTTTTTTATTTAAACTATAGTAAAGGTAAAATTCAATCTTTCTTTATTGGTTGGTTTTTTGGTTTCGGTTATTTTTTATCTAATTTATATTGGATTTCAAATTCATTAATATATGACCCAAACTTGGAAAAATTAGTAATTGTAACAATTTTTTTAATACCATTTTTTATTTCTATTTTTTACGGATTATTTACTTTAGCTTTATCGTTTTTTAATATAAAAATTAACTTAAGTTCACTACTAATATTTTCTTTATTCTTTTCATTCTCAGAATTCTTGAGGGGTACCCTTTTTGGTGGTTTTTCATGGAATTTAATTTCTTTTAGTTTTGTTGAATTCACAAATTTTTTACAAATACTCTCTTTAATCGGCACATATTCATTTAATTTAATTGTCATTACTTTATTTGGGGTCCCTGTTTTATATTTAATGAAGATAGAAAGTTTTAAAAAGATAGTTTTTTATCTAATTATTATATTAGGATGCTTCCTCAATATTTTTTATGGAACCAGTATAATTAAAGAAATTAAATTAAATACAAAATTAAAAATTAATCCACCAATTAAAGTAGTTAGCCCGAATTTCAAAATGGAAAGATATTATTTTGACGAGTCTCCTGAAATCAAAGTAAATGAATTGCTTATTTTAAGTGATATTGACGAAAAAGATAAAGTTTATGTTTATCCTGAGGGACTGATAAATAACTTAGATTTTAAAAATGCTAGTTTTATTTTCGAGGAATTTTCCAAACAGTTATCTAAAAACTCCAAAATTGTTTTAGGTATAAATACATACAAAGATGAATTTATATATAACTCATTAATATTATATGACAAAAATTTCAAAATATTATCAAAATACGATAAAAACAAATTAGTTCCTTTTGGAGAGTTTATTCCGTTTGAAAAAACTTTAAAAAAATATGGATTAAAAAAAATTACATTTGGATACACATCCTTTAGTGCATCTAATACAAGAAATGTAATAAATACAGGCTCTTATTCTTTTTTACCTTTAATTTGTTATGAAATAATTTTTTCAGGAAATCTAAACTCACAAAACAAGAAATACGACTTTATTTTAAATATCTCGGAGGATGGTTGGTTTGGTGAGTCCATCGGTCTTTATCAACACTTTGCACATTCTATATTTCGTTCTATTGAGGAGGGCAAAGACGTAATCAGGGTTGCTAATAACGGTATAAGCTCTCATGTAAATTTAAATGGCATTGTATTAAAAAAACTAGATTCAACCGAAAAGGGAACATTTGAAGTAGATACAATATCAAAAAGCAAACAAACCTTTTTTAGCAAATATGGAAACAAGATTTTCTTTTGTTTTATAATTATTTATATTACGGTCATTTTCTTATTAAAAAAAAAAAATTACTAAATGAAAAAAAATTTTTTATTTACTAGTGAATCCGTCTCAGAAGGACATCCAGATAAAGTTTGTGATAGAATTTCAGATATGGTAGTTGATACTTATCTTGGAGCAGAACCTCAGTCTAGAGTAGCATGCGAAACCTTGACGACGACAAATAAAGTAGTTTTAGCGGGAGAGGTTAGAGGACCTGAAATTAAAAAAGATGATCTAATCGAAAAAGTTAGAGGTTGTATAAAAGATATAGGTTACGACCAAGCTGGTTTTACTTGGAAAGAAGCAACTAAAATAGAAAGTCATTTACACTCGCAGTCATCTGATATTGCTATGGGTGTGGACTCAGATGGTAACAAAGACGAAGGTGCTGGTGATCAAGGAATTATGTTTGGATATGCTTGCAACGAGACGGAAGTATTAATGCCCGCACCAATTCATTATTCTCATAAAATTTTAAGGCTTATGGCAGAAGATAGAAAATCTGGTAAATTAAAAAATATAGAACCAGATTCAAAAAGCCAAATCACTATTGAGTATAAGGATGGTTTACCTGCTAATGTAAAATCTGTAGTTATATCAACTCAGCACTCAAAAGACGTAAACCAGAGCCAGGTTAGGGAGTTGGTCAAACCTTACATTGAAAAATCTATTCCCAAAAATCTTTTGAACAATCTGGATGAAAATGAGATATACGTGAATCCAACAGGTAATTTTGTCATAGGAGGACCAGATGGAGACAGTGGATTAACTGGTAGAAAAATAATAGTTGATACATATGGAGGAGCTGCTCCACATGGAGGAGGAGCTTTTTCAGGAAAAGACCCAACAAAAGTAGATAGATCTGCAGCATATGCATCAAGGTATTTAGCAAAAAACATTGTTGCATCAAAAATTGCTGACAAATGTTTGATACAACTAGCATATGCAATTGGTGTTTCAAAACCACTTTCTATATATGTAGATCTTTTTGATAAGGACGAGGAAAAAAATAGTCACATCGAAAATTTAATTAAAAATAACTTCGACCTTAGCCCGAGAGGTATAAGGGAAATGTTAGGTTTAAATAAACCTATATATGAAAAATCTGCTGCCTATGGCCATTTTGGCAGAGATCCTGGTTCTGATGGCTCATTTTCTTGGGAAAAAACAGATAAAAAACAGATTTTTTCAAAGTAATAAGTTGAAATATCAACAATATTTACTATAAAACAATAACAATTATGAAATTCAAAGTGGGCTTCGGCCCATTTTTTTTTTGGGATGAAAATATATGCTTAACAAAAGAGCTGATAAGTTGGAATTATTAAGAATTGCTGAGGCTGTAGCATTAGAGAAATCTATAGATAAGGAACTTATAATAAACTCTATGGAGACTGGTATTGCAAAGGCTGCTAAGTCCAAATTTGGTAATGAAAACGAAATAGAGGTATCTATCAACAGAGAAAGTGGTGATATTCAAATTTTCAGAAAATTATTAATAGTTGATAAGCCAGAAAATCTAAACTTAGAAATAAGTCTTACAGACGCAAAATTAATAAATAACGAAAAAAAAATTGGAGAGGCAATATTACAACCACTCCCAACTTTTGATTTTGGGCGTATAGCTGCTCAAACAGCAAAACAGGTAATAAGTTTCAGTGTGAGGGAAGCAGAAAAAGAAAGACAGTATAATGATTTTATTGATAAAAAAGACACTATACTTAGCGGTATAGTTAAAAGATTAGAATTCGGCAATGTAATAGTCGATTTAGGAAAAGCTGAAGCTATAATTCAAAAAAACGAAATGATACCTAGGGAAAATATTAAAGCAGGGGATAGAGTTAAGGCTTATTGCTACGATGTAAGAAGAGAACAGAGAGGTCAGCAAATTTTTTTATCAAGAGCTCACCCGAAATTTATGGAAAAACTTTTTATCCAAGAAGTACCAGAAATTTACGATGGACTAATTGAAATTAAATCATCGGCTCGTGATCCAGGTAGCAGAGCAAAAATAAGTGTAAAAGCTATCGATACTTCTCTTGATCCAGTAGGCGCATGTGTTGGCATGAGAGGTAGCAGAGTTCAAGCAGTGGTTAATGAACTTCAAGGTGAAAAGATTGATATAGTAAATTGGTCGGAGGATATATCAGTTGTGGTTTCGAATGCCTTGTCCCCGGCTGAGGTTCAGAAAGTTAATGTATATGAAGAGTTAAAAAAACTTGATGTAATACTAACTGAGGAAAATTTAAGTAAAGCAATAGGCAGAAGAGGACAAAACGTAAGACTTGCTACAAAATTATTAAATTACGAAATTAATATAATGACTGATAAAGAGGAATCCGAGCAAAGGCAATTAGAATTTAAAGATAAAACAGACAATTTAATGAAAACATTAGAAGTTGATGAAACACTTGGTCAGCTATTGGTAGTAGAGGGTTTTTCCTCGGTTGAAAATATCAAAGATAGTAATGTTAATGATTTGTCTAAAATTGAGGGTATAGAAGAAGATACAGCAAAGGAATTAATTGACAGAGCTCAAGAGTTTTATAAAAAGAATCAAGATGAAATTCAGTCTAAGATAAAAGAACTAGGACTTGAAACAGATTTAATAAACCATAAAGGTCTTACACCAGGGATGCTATTGACGCTAGGAGAAAAAAAAATTCTTTCACTAACAGATTTTGCCGATCTAGCATCAGATGAGCTTATAGGCGGTTATGACATAATTAAAGGTGAAAGAGTAAAAATTAATGGTTATCTCGAAGATTTTGCGCTTTCAAAAAATGAGGCGGATCAACTAATAATGTCTGCTAGAGAAAAAATATACCCTAACTAAGAAATGAAAAATGGAAAAACAAAAAAAAAAATTAACAATATCCACAAAACCGAAAAAAAGTTTTTTAACTACTCAAAATTTTGATAATAAAAAATTTCAAAAAACCAGTGAAAAAAATTTTAAAAGGCCAATAAACAAATTTTCAACAAATTTAAAAAAAAATTTTAAGCCAAAACCGATTCCCCCAAAACTAAGCGATTATGAGAGGAGAAAGTTAGCAGAGCAGAAGGCTACAAAAAATATTAGAGGACAAAATCTCCAAAAGGATAAGGAGGGTAAATCTAAATTTTCCACAAAAAAAAGGGAGACAAAATTAACTGTATCACGAGCACTAAGTGAAGACCTGGAATTTAAATCAAGAAGTATGGCATCCATAAAAAGAGCTAGGGAGAAAGAATTAAGAGCTTCTCAGGAAAAAACAAGCAATGATAACAATATAGGTGTAAAAAGAGATATTAATATACCCGAGTTTATTACTATCAGAGATCTTGCCAATAGGATGGCTGAGCAATCATCTAATATAATTAAACATTTAATGGGCATGGGCGTCACAGTAACCATTAATCACACAATCGATTCAGATACCGCGGAATATTTGGCTAAAGAGTTTGGACATAATCCAATTATTGAAAAAAAGGCTGAAGAAATAATTCAAAATATTAAACAGGTCAAAACTGAAAATTTACAAATAAGACCACCAATAATAACTGTAATGGGTCACGTAGATCATGGCAAAACATCAGTTTTAGACGTTATACGGAGCACAAATATTGTATCTGATGAATTTGGCGGTATCACACAACATATTGGAGCTTATCAAATTAAAAAAAATCAAAACAAAATTACATTTATTGACACTCCAGGTCACGCAGCCTTTACAGAAATGAGGGCGAGAGGTTCAAAACTAACGGATATTGTAGTTTTAGTTGTTGCAGCAAATGATGGTGTTAAGCCACAAACAATAGAGTCAATTAAACACGCTAAAGCTGCAAAAGTTCCTATTGTTGTTGCAATTAACAAATGCGATTTGCCAGATGCCAACCCTCAAAAAGTCAAAAACCAACTTCTAGAACATGATTTAATAGCTGAGGACTTATCTGGAGATACAATTATGATAGAAATTTCTACTAAAACAAAACAAAATATTGATAAATTGTTAGAACTAATTTTGTTGCAAGCAGAATTATTGGATCTAAAAAGCGACTTTAGTAACAATTCCAACGGTGTAGTACTAGAGTCAAAAATTGATATTGGTAGAGGACCAATAGCAAATATAATTATAACTTCTGGTAAACTTAAAAAAGGCGATTACTTCGTCTGTGGTACTAAGTGGGGAAAAGTCAGAGCAATAATTGATGATTCTGGAAAATCAATCGATGACGCATTGCCATCAACCCCTGTTGAAATTTTGGGTATAAATGGTGCAGCAAAATCTGGAGATGATTTTTTAGTTGTAGGCTCTGAAAAAGAGGCAAAATCATTATCTGAAGCAAGAACTGAGGAAAAAAAAATATCAAAAAATCCAATGGGTTTATTCACACAAGAATCAGCTTTTAAAGATAATAAATCCGAAGATTTAAATATAATAATAAAATCTGATGTACATGGTTCATCTGAGGCGATTAAAAGTGCGGTTAATCAAATCAAACATGAGGAGGTAAAAATAAAAATAATTCTTTCCGATGTAGGAATGGTAACAGAAACAGATGTTAATTTAGCAAAAGCCTCTAATGCAACTCTAATTGCGTTTAATGTTAAACCAAGCAAAGAAGCAAAAAAAATTGCAGAGCAAAATAAAGTAATAATTTCCTCTTTTAATATAATTTATGAGTTAATTGATTTTGTCAAAAAACAAATGTCAGGATTACTAACTCCAAATGTAGAAGAGAAAATAATTGGATCTGCTGAGATCCTTGAAATTTTTAAAGTATCAAAAGTAGGTAAAGTAGCTGGTTCCAGAGTAATTGATGGTGAAATTGCCCAAGATTCAATGGCTAGGATTATAAGAGATGGGGTGATAATTTTTAATGGCAAAATTGACACAATTTTTAGAGAAAAAAATCAAGCAAAGCAAGTGTCAGCTGGCTTAGAATGTGGTATATCATTTAAAGATTTTAGTGACTTTCAGAAAAAAGATATTATAGAAGCCTATAACTCTACAACAACTGAAAGGGTTATTTAATTTTATGAAAAGAGAGGGAAAACCGTTAACTCAAAGACAATTAAGAGTTGGTGAAATGATAAAACAATCACTAAGTATGATTTTTCTGAAAGATGAAGCTAAAATTCCAAATATTCAAACAAAAGAAATAACTGTTACAGAAGTTAGAATGGGTCCAGATTTAAAAACAGCGAAAGTATTTGTATTACCTTTGGGTGGCAAAAATTCAGAGGAGATAGTAAATATTCTCAAAAATTTCTCGTTTGTGATAAGAAAAGTTTTATCAAAAAAGATAACAATGAAATTTCTTCCAAAACTTTTTTTTGTAAAAGATGAGTCTTTTGATTATGCAGAGAAAATTGAAAATTTAATTAAACAAGCAAATAAATAGGAAAATAATGAAAAAAAATTTATCAGAATTAAGTTTACATGAAAAAGACACAGGTTCATCTGAAGTTCAAATCGCAATACTAACAGATAAAATTGAGCTTTTGTCAAAGCACATGAAAAAGTTTAAAAAAGATAAGCACTCATCTGTTGGGTTGCTTAAGGCAGTCAATAAAAGGAAAAAACTATTAGATTATTTGAAGAAGAATAAAATAGACTCATACAAAAATATATTAACAAAACTAAATTTAAGGAAATAAATGTTTAAAATTTTTAAAAAAGAAATTGAAATTGGTGGAAAAAAAATAAGTTTTGAAACTGGGAAAATAGCAAGACAGGCAGATGGTGCTATAATAGCAACTTGTGGTGAGACAGTTGTTTTAGCAACAGTAGTTGGTGCTAAAAAAGCAAACCCTGAAATTGACTATTTTCCACTATCTGTAAATTATCAAGAAAAATACTATGCTGCTGGAAAAATCCCTGGTGGATATTTTAAAAGAGAGGCTAGACCTACAGAAAGTGAAACATTAATTTCAAGATTAATTGATCGACCAATAAGACCTTTATTTCCAGATGAATTTAGAAATGAAGTACAAATTTTGCCAACAGTAATTTCCTATGATAAAGAGAATGAAGCTGACGTTTTATCAATAATCGCCTCTTCAGCAGCGCTGGCCATATCTGGTATGCCATTTATGGGGCCAATTGGAGCATCCAGGGTTGGATTTATAAATGAAAAGTATGTTTTAAACCCGTCAAAAAAAGAGTTAGAAAATTCAAAATTAGATTTAGTTGTTGCAGGAACTAAAGATGCTGTTTTAATGGTAGAGTCAGAAGCTAAAGGATTATCAGAACAACAAATGTTAGATGCAGTTAAATTTGGACATGAGTCTTTTGTTCCCATAATTGAAATGATAAATGATTTAGCAAAGGAATGTAAGAAAACTGATTGGGTTGTAGAAAAAAAAGATTTATCTGAAATAAAAAATAAATTAGAAGCTGAATTTTCTAATGATTTGAAAAAAGCTTTTTCAATAAAAAATAAACAAGAGAGATCAAGTCTAATTTCTGAAATTACTGAAAAGTCTAAAAAACTATATGAAGAGAATGATAATTATTCAGAATTAGATGTTATGCATGAACTAAAAAAAATAGAAAAAAATATCGTCAGAACAGATATTTTGAAAAATAAAAACCGTATTGATGGCAGGGGTTTATCTGATGTCAGACCTATTAAATGTGAAGTCGGAATTTTACCTAGAGTTCATGGGTCTGCATTATTTACAAGAGGGGAGACTCAAGCAATTGTAACAACTACTCTTGGAACATCTGATGATGAGCAAAGAATCGAAAGTCTAGATGGATTACAAAGGGAAAGATTTATGCTTCATTATAATTTCCCACCTTTTTCAGTAGGAGAAACTGGTAGAATAGGAACCGGTAGAAGAGAAATAGGGCATGGCAAGTTAGCTTGGAGAGCAATTAATTCATCCCTACCCACTAAGGACAGTTTTCCCTACACTTTCAGAATTGTCTCTGAAATAACTGAGTCAAATGGATCCTCATCTATGGCAACAGTTTGCGGTTCCTCTTTGGCTTTAATGGATGCAGGTGTGCCTATAAAACAACCGGTTGCTGGAATTGCTATGGGATTGATTAAAGAAGGTGATGATTTTAGTGTTCTTTCAGACATATTAGGTGATGAAGATCATCTTGGAGATATGGATTTTAAAGTCGCCGGAACAAAAGATGGAATAACCTCTTTACAAATGGATATTAAGATTACAGGTATAACTTTTGAGATTATGGAACAAGCTTTAAATCAAGCTAAGGATGGAAGAGTACATATTTTAAATGAAATGAACAAATCAATCGATAAGTCGAGAGATGGTGTTGGTAAACATACTCCTAAGATGGAAAAAATAACTGTAGATAAAAAAGATATTGCAACAGTAATAGGTAAAGGTGGAGCTACGATTAGGGAGATCGTTGAAAAGTCAGGAGCAAAAGTTGACGTTAATGACGAGGGAGTGGTTACAGTTGCTGCACCTGATGAAGAGGCAAGAAATAAAGCAATGAAAATGATTAAAGATTTAACAGCAAAAGCTGAGCTTAACAAAATATATAATGGAAAAGTTATGAAAATTATGGAGTTTGGTGCATTTGTCAATTTCTTAGGTAAACAAGATGGGCTTGTGCATATTTCAGAATTAGCAGAAAAAAGAGTTGCAAAAGTTACTGATGTAGTAAAAGAGGGTGACGAAGTCAAAGTTAAGGTTATAGGTTTTGATAGAGGTAAAGTTAAACTATCTATCAAACAAGCTGCAATTTAAACATAATGTTAAGATTTGAAAGTATCAAAAAAAAATTATCAAATAGTAAATTAGGTAAATATTTATTGTTTGGCAGCTTTGCATTTTTTTTTATTAAAGGTTTAGTTTGGTTGGCAATATTTTTTGTTGCAAGCTATGGTATTATTAATAAATTTTAATTTAAAAAATCGAAAGGGAAAAATATGAAAAAGTTTGAAGATTTAATGAGCATCAGTAATGAGATAGATAATATATCAGCAGAAGAAGCTAAACAAAAATTAAATGATCCTAATGTGCAATTTATAGATGTTAGAGATAAAGATAGTTTTACAAAAGAAACTATCGGAAATG
>MDTG01189815.1_pt1 | contig 30647 bp, 33 predicted proteins | sample 811421 | NCBI WGS metagenome assembly MDTG01 (sample SAMN05326645, study PRJNA326480) | marine metagenome | isolation source: seawater | place: Pacific Ocean: South East | collected 2011 | reverse complement strand
TTTAAAGATTCATTTCCTAAATCTAATTCTTTTTTAGATATTGTTAATACATCATTAAGAAGATCTTTTTTTATCAATTTTTTTCTTTGAAAAAGATAGATATCAATTAAATAATCTACATCTTCTAAAGCATAATTTATTTGATTTTCAGTCAATGGTCTCTTCAACCAATTAGAGTTTGTTTCAGCTTGTTTTAAATCTAAATTATAGTAGCCTTTAACGATTCTCCCATAGGATTTTATTTCTCCCTTTGATAAAAGCTTTTCTGCAACCTGAATATCAAACACATTTTTTGTTCTACAATTTATGCACTTACTTAGCACTGTCGCATCGCTTCTAACAGAATGAAATACTTTAAGAATTATTTTATCCTCAAGATACTTTTTTAAAATAATTTGAGGATTAATTTTTAAACAATCTATCAAAAAGAGGTCTTTAGAAGTTGATATCTGAATTATAGAAAGTTTTGGAAAATAAGTATTTCTCCAATCAAATTCAGTATCTACGGAAAAAATTTTGCATTGAGAGAGTTTACTATCCAGAATTTCAAGACTTTCATTATCCGATATAAAATATGTAGATTTTTTTTTCTTAAATTGTCTTCTAAAAAAAGAAAAAACAGTCATTAATCTTATTTATTTTCTTCAAAATAAAATAATCTTTCAATATCTTCTTCTTCGACCTTTTCTCCATATTGAATTTCAATAATTTTACATTCTGATTTAAAGGGATTTACTATTTGATGCCATTCATTTTTTTTTACAATAAAAATTTCATTTTTTTTTAACTTGTATTCTTTTTTATCCTTATCTGATGTCTTGCTATAGTTTACGACACAAGCACCTTCACTTATAAACCAAATCTCATCTCTAAAGGAATGTTTTTGAAAACTCATTCCTTTTTTTGGGGATACTATTAACTCTTTTACTTTGAGATTTTTATCTACGAGAAGGTTATAAAACTTACCCCAAACTCTTTCTTCTTTTTCATAAACCCAATTTTTTAAAATTGAACTTGATGAGTTTTTCTTATCATTTCCTCCAACGCCAAAAATAAATTCAATTTTTTTTAAAGACATTTCAGGAATGTTATCTTCAGTTCTATCTCCGCCATTACAAAAAATAATTTTATCTTGGGGATATTTTGATAAAACTTTTTTTAATCCATCGATACAACTGCCTAATTCATCGTCTTTAAAGTCAATTACTTCATCTACATAGATTATTGATTCAAGAATAATTTTTCTTTCTTCAAAAGGAAGAAAATTGTTCCCTTTTTTATTTTTCAACCATTCGTCAGAATTCAAAGCTACAATAAGAATATCGCCATACGACTTCGCATGATTTAAATAAGAAATATGACCGCTATGAATTGGGTCAAAGCCTCCACTTACAACAACGATTTTCATTTAATATCTAAAATCTCTGACAAAAAAAACTTAAACTCTTTTCCAATTAACTTATGGTCTATACCAAATTGAATATTTGCCTTAAGGAATCCTATTTTATCTCCGCAATCATAAAATTTTCCTTTGTGAAAAAAACCTAAAGTTTTATTACCCTTTTTTATAAATTTGGAAATTGCATTTGTTAGTTGAATTTCTCCGAAATCATCTGGCTTTTCTTTTAATAAAAATTCCATAAAATTGTTAGAAAAAATGTATCTACCTACAGCAAAAAAATGCGATGGAAATTTTCCTTTACTAGGTTTTTCTTTTATATCTTTAATAATTTTATATTCCTTAGAATTTTTATCATCATTTAATTTAGCTACTCCATATTTATGGAGCTCATTTTCAGGAGCTTTAGATAACATTAAAGAAGAGATTTTATTTCTTTCGTAGTATTTTTTCATTTTTTTTAAAACATTAATTTGAGAATTATCTTTTAAGATCATATCTGGCAATATAATTCCGAAAGGATCATTTCCAATGACAGAGCTTGCACAGGAAATTGCATGGCCTAAACCTTTTTGTTCGCCTTGCCTAATACTATGAATCATTACATTTGGATTAGATATATTTTTAACTTCTTTTAACAATGCTCTTTTAACTCTTCTTTCTAAAATCGTTTCTAATTCAAAGCTAGTATCAAAATGATTTTCTACTGAAACCTTGCTAGAGTGCGTAATAAATATTATTTCTTTAAATCCAGCCTCAACGGCCTCTTCAACAATATATTGAATGATTGGTTTATCTACAATTGGAAGCATTTCTTTGGGAATTGCTTTAGTTGCAGGTAACATTCTTGTTCCAAGACCAGCAATAGGTATGATTATTTTATTTAAGTTCATTTCCTATTATAAAAGCTATCTATTTCTCATATGCCTTAAAACAGAGCCAATACTTGATTTACCTGAAGGATCATAAACATGGGTTAGTAAAGTAATTCTAGGCTTATTTGATTTCTTGAATGGCATATTAAAATGTAAGCTACGTCTTCCCAAAAATAAGATAGGAGTTCTATCTTTAAAATCAAAAATCTCATAGTGAAAAAATTGTTTAAGTACAAAAAATCCAATTTTATTGGCAAAAATTTTAAATAAAACCTTTTGAATGAAATTTATCATTTCATTTTTTGGCTCTTTTCTTAGATTGGGAAAAAGAATTAATTGGCCCTGCATCAGCTGATTTTCTTCAAACATAGGTATTTGGATAGGCGAGACAACAGTGAAAGTATGAGAGTCAAAATGAGCTCTGAATGATTCTTTATCATCTGAAGAAAATACAACTCTACAAATATTATAAAAATCAGGATTATTGAGGTTATGGTTTGTAGGCAAAAAATTATTAAGCAAGTTTTTTAAATATCTATCTAGTTTAGTTGCTTTTAGATAATCTAAACTTATCTTAGCATTTTCTGTATAAACTTTTTGGTCAACAATATTTTCTCGAAGAAGTCTTTCTTGCAAATCAAGACTTAATTTGAAATCAGATAGTTTTACCCATCCTTTTTCATTTAATTCTTTAATTTTTTGTTTTATCAATTTAAATAATCTTTTAATTTATCGGGAATTTCAGGCAGATCATAGAAATAATAAGGTAGATTGTTTCTTTTTGTAATTACAACAAAGATTGTCAAAAAAATTAACATAAAATAACTTAAAAGATTTCTATTTTTGAGAAACCATTTTTCTAAACTGGCTTTATAAGGTGCAATATAGTTTTTATAGAAAAATATAGGGTCTTCCTTGTCTTCTAAAATTTCTTCTTCTTTACTAAATATTATTGAGCCTATTCCTGATAACCCTGGCTTAAGAGACTTTAGAATTTCAATTGAATTTTCTGGAAACATTGAGAAAGATTCTTCTGTTTGTGGTCTTGGGCCAATAATACTCATATCGCCTTTTAAAATATTTAGTAATTGAGGAAGCTCATTTAATTTTGTATCTCTTAAAAAAATACCCAATGGTAAAATTCTTGGGTCATTTTTTACTGTCAAAGTTCCTGTACCAATAAATTCACTATTTTTTTTCATAGTTGCGAATTTGTATATATTTATTAAGGATAATCCTAATCCAACTCTTTTTTGCGAGTAAAAAACTTCTCCTTCTCCTGTAAATTTAAGTACTAAACAAATTATCAAAAAAAAAGGTGACAGAACTATTAGAGAAGTTAGACTAAAAAAAATATCAAAAAATCTTATCATATAAGAGCTTTTCTTAGAGAGTCGCATACATAATCAACCTCCCTTAAATCTAAAGTAGGATAGAGAGGAAGAGTAATTTCTCTTTGAATAAATTCAGATGAAACTGGTGAATTATTATTTTTAAATATTTCTTTATAAAAAGAAAAATTATAAAAAGATGGATAATGCATACTTGTTTGTATACCAGCATTCTTAAGAAAATCCCTTATCTCCTCTGTTTTACATTCTTTTGGAAGAATTACAGGCATTATGTGGTAAGCAGACTGATATTCCTTACTTAATTTAGAAAAAGGCAATCCTAGAGGAAGGTTTTCAAGGTTTTTGTAATATCTTTCTGTTAATTTCTTTCTTTTTTTATTTCCTGATATTAATTTTGAAAGCTGAACAACTCCTAAAGCCCCTCGAATTTCATCTAGTCTGTAATTTAATCCAGGAGATATCACATCATAAGAACTAGCTCTTCCTTTGTGCCTATCTAAAGTAGCAGCAGTCATGCCATGAGATCTAATTTTTTGAAAATGTTCTGATAATCTTTTATTTTTTGTAACAACCATCCCTCCCTCTCCTGTTGAAAGATTTTTGTTGCTATAAAAAGAAAAACAAGATACATCTCCAAAAGTTCCACACTTTTTATTGTTTATAGAAGCGCCAGGAGCGTGAGCAACATCCTCAATTAAATAAATTTTATTTTTTTTACAAAATTTTACTATCGGAGCCATATCACATGGAAATCCTGCAAAGTGAACTACGTAAATAGCTTTTGTTTTTTTTGTGAATACTTTCTTAATAGTTTTTAAACTAACATTTGGATTTTCCAAAGATGTGCTGTCGGCAAGTACTGGTTTACACCCAGATAAATTAATTATGTTTGCATTTGCAACAAAAGTTAATGCTGGCATGATAATTTCATCATTTGGATTAAGATTTAATCCAAGAATTGAAATATGTAATGCTGCAGTGCAACTAGATACGGCTGAGCAATATGAATTTTCTCCTAAGAACTTAGAAAAATTGTCTTCAAATTTTTTTACATTTTCCCCCATTGTAAGCCACTTAGAAGAAATTACTTTTTCTACTGCTTTAGATTCTTTATTAGAATAATTTAATTCGCAAAGTTGTACTTTCCAATCCATATTGAATATAAAAATTTAATTTAATTTTAACTCCATATAAAACTGGTTTGAAAAAATGTTAAGTATTTTAAAATCAAATCCTAAATATAGATTTAGGGCATTGAGATTATTGATATTTACGTATAAACCTATTTTAGACTCTTTATTATAAGATGCTTCCTCAATCATTGCTTTCATTAATAAAAATCCTATTTTTTTTCCTGGCGATGCTGATGCAATAGATAGAAGAATAAAATTTGATTCAGAAAAATTAAAATTATCTTTTTTATAGTTTTTTACTTTTCTGAATAAGATTTTTAAGCTTGATAAAGGATTTCTTAAAGCTGAAAAGAAAATTGATGCTTTATTATTTTTTTTAAAATGATTAATTTTTTCGGGAATGTTTCTGCCAAAGACAATGAAACCAGAAATTTTATTTTCTTCCTTTAAAATTAAAATTTTTGATTCTTTGCATATAAACAGTCCGTAATAATCCGCTAATAATTTCAATGGTAAAAGAGAAGTAAAATGATTTTTTCCATAAGAATTTTTATGGACATGAGCTATCTGGTCTAATTCATGTTTATTAGCTTCAAATATAGATGGTGTCATTTTTTTTGTTTTTCAATCATTAATTATATTTTTTTTAAAATTCTTATTAAATTTTTACACACATATTCGCACTGTTGATGGTTCAAATGAGGACCAATTGGTAAGCTCAGTAACTCCTGAGAGTGTTTTTCTGTAATAGGAAACTTTCTATTATTTAATTTTAGGAATTTAAAAGCATTTTGTTTATGCGGAGGAATTGGATAATGAATAAGAGTTTCGATTCCTTTTTCCAATAATTTTTTTTTTAAAATATCTCTTTTTGTATGCCTAATGCAAAACAAGTGCCAAACAGGATTAGCCCATTTTGGTACAAAAGGAAGAATTACATCAGTACTCTTTAGCTCATCGATATAAAACTTTGCAATTGAAGATCTTTTTTTGTTCCACGCTTTTAATTTTTTTAACTTATTTCTTAAGATAGCAGCTTGCAAGGTATCCATTCGAGAGTTAACTCCAATAAAGTCATTATGATATTTAATTTCTGAACCATAATTTCTCAAGGCTCTGAGTTTTTTTGCAAGATTATTATTATTAGTTGTAATTGCACCAGCATCTCCATAAGCCCCTAAATTTTTTCCGGGATAAAAACTCCAGGCAACTAAATCTCCATGAGAACCGATTAACTTTTTCTTATATTTAGAACCATGAGCTTGAGCGGCATCTTCAATTACTTTTAGATTATTTTTTTTTGCTAATGATAAAATTGGAGTTAGGTCACAAGGCTGTCCATAAAGATGAACAGGAATTATAGCTTTTGTTCTATTTGTAATTAATTTTTCAATTTCATGATGATTTAAGTTGTAAGTTTTTTCAAAGGTTTCTACAGGAACAGGCTTGGCTCCTACATTAATTACCGCTAGCCATGTTGCAATGAAGGTATTTGATGGAACTAATACTTCATCTCCATTAGAAATACCTAAGACTTTCAAGGATAAAACTAAGGCATCGTAACCATTGCCAACAGCAATGGTTTCTTTGGCATTTAAAAAATTAGAATACTCTTTTTCAAAATTTTCTACCTCTTTGCCTCCAATAAATTGAGAAGAATCTGAAACTTTTAAAATTGACTTATTAATGTCATTTTGGGTCTTTTTATCAAAAACTAACTCTAAAAAGTTTACTTTCATAATTAAGGTTGATTTAAAATTTTAATATATTCATTAAAATCTCGAATATAGTCTGACTCTTCATAAAAGTTAGAAGCTAAAACCAGACAAACTGCACCTCCAGAAAAATTTTTGAGCTCTCTCCATACCATTGAAGAAATAAATAATCCTTCATCAGGTCTTAATAATTTGATTATTTCCCTATTTTGGCCATCATCAATTACTACGTCGAAGCTACCAGAAACAGCCACGACCAATTGCTTTAAATCATAATGGGCGTGTCCACCCCTTTCAGCTCCGCTGGGAGTATCATAAAGATAATAAACTCTCGAAATTTCAAATGGAATATGTTCATTTGACTCAAGAAAAGTAATATTGCCCCTGGGATCTTTGATTTTATTTAACTTATAAAGGCTACAGTTTTTTACTTTTAAAGTTTTATGATTACTCATTTAAAAATCTTATAAATTTACCAGGATTGCCAATAACTAATGAATTATCAGCTACATCTTTTGTTACAACTGTTCCTGCTCCTATCATAGAGTTTTTGCCAATTGTAATCCCTGGGCAAATTACAGCTCCTGCTCCTATGGATGCACCTTCACAAACTAAAGTTTGTAAAAATTTTTTTGGTCTTTTCTTGCTTCTTGGGAAGTTATCATTGGTAAAAGATACATTGGGTCCAATAAAAACATTATTTTCTATTTTGATTCCATCCCAAATTTGAACTCCTGATTTAATTGTTACATTCGATCCAATTACAACATCATTTTCAATAAAACAATTTGCGTTTACATTTACATTTGAACCAAGAATAGCGTCTTTTAGGATAACTACAAATTGCCAAATAATTGTATCTTTACCGATATTTTTTGAGTGTACATCTGATGAAGGATGAATTTGATAATCCATAATTTAACTTTCTTTAAAAAAAGAAAATATCTTATATAAAAACATATCATAAAGAAAATGAATAGATATAGAAAATAAAAAAATATGAAATTTAACCAATTTTCTATTTTTTTTTAGTATTTTCTTTTTTTCTTGAAAGATTTTTTTTCTAGATCTCATCTTCATAATATTATTTTTATGTTGTCTATAAAAGAGAAGTGGTTTTTTTACCACAGAAAATTCTGTCTTTGAAGCACACCTTATTATGAAGTCCCAATCTTCCTCCAGCAGTGCTTCATCAAACCCATCTAAATCGTCGTAAATCTTTCTAGAAAATAAAATTGTTCCTGCAGGAACATGCTGTCTTATAAAAACCTTATCGAGTATTCGTCCTTGTGAAGGATTTGAAGGTATTATTGATCCTTTTTCTATTTTTTCATCTTGAGCAAATTTTATTGCTTGTGAATAGCATAATTCAGATAAAGGATTTTTAAGAATTTTTTTAACTTGAAGCTCAAGCTTAGATAAATGCCAAATATCATCTGAAGCGATTAAGGATATATATTCGCCTTTTGAGAATTCTTTAATAGCTCTATTTAAAGTTGCACAAATACCTTGATTTTTTTGGGATGAGTAAAAGAAATTCTTTTTGTCTTCAAATTCTTTTATAACCCTTAATGATTCATCATCTGATCCATCATCTAAAACTATAATTTCAAAGTTTCTATAAGTTTGATTCAAAAGGCTTTTAATTGTGTCTCCAATAAACTTTTCGTGGTTATATGATGGAACGATTATTGAAACTAAAGGTTCATGACTCATGTTTATAAAATTTTTAAACTGAAGTAATAAATTTTCTTAACAATTTTATTATCCTAGAAAAAGCATTCCATAAATAGTTTGAGTTTGGGTAATCAGAAAATAATTTATTTTCTTTTGATAGAACTTGATCTAACTCAATTTCAGTTAAGTTTAATTTTTTAGATACATATGATTTATCAGATTTAATTATCTCTGAACTCGCTGGGGGAGAAGATAACTCTTTTAAAGCTTCCTCTTTAGAGATTTGACCAGAACAAATTAAGGCTGAAAGATAAGGCTTCCTCAAATCATAGCCAAATTTATTGACTAGATAAAAACTATGAAAAAAACGAGTAAAGATAGATTCATAATGCTTTCCTCCATAGTCTCTCCATCCTAACTCCTTAATTAAAATCATTTTTGCTTTTTGTTTATTAAAGTCGATATAGTTTAGTAAAGGAATCCACTTAATTCTTTTAAATATCAAAAAATAAATATAATCGAAATTACTTAAAAGAGGCATATTTTTTATTTTATTTTTAGAGCCAAATTTTTTATATATTGATTTGATGAGTTTTGAATCCTTTGATTGATAAAGCCATGTTTTAGGCATAATTGATTCAGTTACTACATTATTGCCTGCAATTATGTAAGGAATTTTCATTGAAGATGCTGTCCTTAAAAGAATTGCCCATATTGCATGATCTGTTGGAATTTCAATATTAGAAATTGAAGATTTAATAAAAGATAATTGAATATCCTTAAATTCATTCCAGTCCAAAACATGAGTGATTAAATCTATGTTTAATTTATTCATTAGACTTTCTACATTTGAAACTGCCAATTCAGAATTCCAACCATTATCTAAATGAATTGCTAATGGATTGAGTTTATATTCCTTTTTTAAGATATATGCCACATAAGAACTATCTACTCCACCACTTACTCCTATCAAGCAATCATATTTGTGTTTGGATCTTTTAACTTTTAATTTCTCAAAAAATTTTTTGAGTTTTATTTGATCTTCTAAGGAATTATGGAGGTCTGATAAAGAGTTTTTTTCATATTCTTTACAGAATGAGCATACACCTTGTTCATCAAAATCAATTTCTTTTGCTGAAGTATCCATAACGCATCTTGAACAAGATTTATATTTTTTCTTCATCTTTATTACTCAGACTCAATCTGTAAAAATAAATTTTCGTTGTTTATGTAACTTATTAGTATAGCTTTATGAATACCCTGATAGATAAATAATGAACCTGCAGCAACTCCTGAGACTCCTTCGTTTATAGCTTCTATAAGATGATCTTTTGAGCCGGCACCACCAAGGGCAATCACAGGTAATTTAGTTTTTTTATTTATTTTGTTTAAAATTTCAAGATTATAACCTGCCATAGAGCCATCTCTATCTATAGAGTTTATAATAATTTCTCCAGCGCCTAGGTTTTCTACTTTTTTGATGTATTCAAATAAAAGCTCTTTTTGCTTCTTTTTCCCAGATTGAGAAAATAAATTGTACCTTCCAAATAAATTTTTTTGTATGTCAATGCATACAACAATTGATTGGCTTCCAAATTTATTGGAAGATTCTTCTATAATACTGGGGTTTTCATAACATACTGTATTCAAAATAACTTTCTCTACTCCTATTTCGAATAACTTTTCAATTTGATTTAAGTTTTTTACTCCTCCTCCATATCCAACTGGCATGAAGGCCTCTGAAACTATATCTTTAATGAAATTATAATCAGGTTCAGTCTCATTTTTATTGGCTTGTATGTCTAGAATAGCTATTTCATCAGCTTCTTTTTCATTGAATATTCTTACGACATTTATTGGATCACCTATATATCTTGGATTTTTAAAATTAACAGTTTTAACCAGCCCTTTATCTTTAAGCAATAAAGTTGGAATTATTCTGTAAAATTTATTCATTGTAAGTCAAAAAATTCTTAAATAATTCTTTACCAAATCTATGACTTTTTTCAGGATGAAATTGAACACCAAATAGGTTATTTTTTTCAAATGAAGAAACAAAATTTATCCCATATTCAGTTAAAGAACTTTTAAAAGGATTATTTGAATCTTCAACAAAATATGAATGAACAAAATAATATCTTAAATTTCCATTTATTCCTTTAAACAGATTACTTTCAGAAGTTTTTTTTAAGAAATTCCAGCCCATATGGGGAACTTTTAAATTATTTTTTTTGTCAAATTTAAACTTTTTGACTTCATAATCAATCAATGACAAACCTTTCTTAGTGCCTTCCTCACTTCTTAAACACATGAGCTGCATTCCAAGACAAATGCCTAAAATAGGAACTTTTTTATCCAAAACATTTCTTTTAATTACTTCTTCTAGATTTAATTTATTTATATTATCCATAGCATGATCAAACTTTCCTACTCCAGGTAAAATCAAAAAATCTGAGTTATCTATATCTTTTTTTTTATTAGAAATAATTGAATCATGTCCTAGGAAACTTAGCATATTTTTAATTGAGCCAAGATTGCCCATCCCAAAATTAATTATTGTAATTTTTTTTTGAGTCACTAATCTAAATGTACCAATGTCTTTTGAATTTCTTGAGAAAAAATAATCTAAGATGGTATGCCCTTGTGTAAATATAGGAATAAAATGATTCTCTTTTCCTCAATGGAATTAAATTTGTAAAACCCTCCTTCTTTAGAAACTTTACGAATTGTAAGCACCATTTCCCTTTTATAACTCCATGTTTATGGGGGAATAAAGGAATTTTTAAATTCGTTGATAAAGCATAAAACTTATCGTCCCAGTTGTTAGGCTCATTATTTACATCATGCTCCCAGATATTTTTTCCTTCTAAAATAAGTTTGTTAAACGTTTCTTTATTGTAAATAGAGCATCCAATTGCAGCCCTATATTTCACAAATTTTGGAATTGGGCCTATCAATTCCTTTTTATCTTTGCTGAACACCACTGGATAAGTTGGAATAAGAAGACAAGAACCTACATTATTTTCTTGAACTAAATTAAAAATTTTTTTTATGAGATGTGTATCTATCTTCTTTGAAAAAATTGCATCATCAATCCATAAAACAAACCATTCGGTAGGAATATTTTTAACTATGTTTTTTAAGTTAGTACCATAATCTTTATCTTCACCTATTTTTATTGAATTAACTTTATTAGATTTATATTCTTTAAAATTTGAAACTAAATAAATTTCATATGGACAATCTGGCCAATATTTAAAGAAACATCTAAAAAAAATTTCCCATAGATCTGAATATTTATCACAAGAAGAAATAACAAAAGAAATTTTTCTATTCATAATTTAAATTTTCAAAAACTTTTAAATAATTTTTTTCTTGAATATGCCAATTATACTTTTCTTCTACAGCTCTTCTGCCATTTTGTCCTAATTGGAAGGCTTTATCTTTATTATCTATCAAATATTTTATTGCATTTTTAATTTCAGAAGAACTTCCAGGATTTACCGCAATTCCACATTCATATTCCTTAATTATATTTTCCCAAAGAACATAGTTTGTACATATTATAGGTAAGCTAGCCTCCATATATTCAAAAATTTTATTGGTACCAAATGAGCCTAACTTATCACCTAAATTGAGTTTATAGTCATATATGACCAAACCAATAGAAGTTTTTTCATAAAAAGCATTTAATTCAATCCATGGGATCCTCCCTAAATATTCTAGGGAATCAAACCCATTAAGGCTTGATAAAGATTTAAGATGATTTGATTCTATATAACCTGCTACCTTATATTTTACATTTTTTAGTTCGTAAACGGCATTGAGAATTTCTTCTTGATTACTGTAAGAGTAGGCAGTCCCGGTATAACAAATAACGTTTTCTTTGCGCAAATAATCTCTAAGTTCTTTTTTTTTATAAGTTTTAATTATTGGAAAATTAGTAATCAGAGATGATTTAATTCCTTGTTTTTTTAATTGGTCATTTACATGGTGATGAGGCGTAATTACATAATCATATCTTTTGAGAGCAAAAATTAAGTATTTTTCTATAAAAAAAGATATTAATTTTCTAAAAATTATAGGTAGCCAAAATAACCATTCTTTTTCAAGAATATGCCTTGGTAAGTCCTCGTGGGCATCGTAAACAATTTTTTTCCCTTTTAACTTTAAAATAAGCCCCAAAAAAATTAGTTCTGGAGAATGGATTTGATATACATCTGCATCAATTTTTTTTGCCTTAAAATAAAATTGAAATGTCGCAAATATTAATACAAAAATTCTTCTAGAAAAAAAAATTCGGCAAGTAAAAATTTTAATTCCATCTAAAACTTCTTCTTGTTCTCCATCATTGGTAAGAATGCAAACTTCTTTTCTTGCATTATGCAAAGACTTACATTGACGCTCAAATACCCTTGCATCATTTCTATAATAACCGCTAATTAAATGGCATATACTCATATTATTCAAAGGACTTCTTTATATATTTTGCTACTTTTTTGTAACCTTCAGGAGATAAATGAGGTCCTTTAATAGCATAGTCTATGCTTCCTTTTTTTCTATCTAATATATTAGATGCATCAATGAAATTTATTTTATTATTTTTACAAAATTCTTTTAAAGAATCATTGTATTTATCTGCTCTTGCGTCAGGTCTCCAATATAAAGAGTTTGGTAGATATAAAACGGTTAAATTACATTTGAAAGTCTTGCAAAGATATTTTGCTAGAAATAATGCCTGTTCTGAGGCAGAAAAATTAGTATTTTCGGTATTTTGTTTAAAATCAAGAATAAATCTAATTGTTGGCAAAGAAAAATATTTTAATAATGGAAAAGACTTTTGTATTTCCTGTATTGATGACTTTAATTTATTTTCTTTGAGAAAAAGATTCTTATATTCTTTTGGTAATGAAATTTTATTTTCTTTTGATTTTTCGAAAAAAGGTAAATTCTTTTTTACATATAAATCATATAACAAAGACTCATTAAAATTTCCATTATCATTAGCATAAAATGCTATGACAACATTTTCAGGTAAATATCTTGGGATAAATATATTTGCGTATGCGGCATAGTGATAAGGATTATTACCAGAAGCTCCAAGGCTTAATGAATTCAATCCTGTTATTTTTTGAAAAACAGAAGAGATTGTATATTCATCCTTTACACAAGCTCCATTAATATAAGAGTCTCCTATAAAAACTATATTTACTTTTTTATCCCATTTTAGATCTTCATTTCTAAATCCAAAACGATCAGATTTGTAGGTAACTAAGCCGTAACCTTCATTGCAATAATAAACATAAGAATAAGGTGGATTTGCTAAGGGAGATGAAACTAATGATCTAGAAATTTTTATAAGACTATCATTGCTGTCATATAGATATGGATATACATATTGTCTATAGCCTTCATCACGAGCCTGCTTAATCTCAATGGAGTCCTCTTTCCTTTCTCTTAATGATTCTATTTTTTTTGCTTCCTGCAAATCATTGCTAAAACTTCCTTCAATGATACTTCCGAATAAAATATCTCCAAGTACTAAGAGTAAATAACAAACTAATACCGTAAAACCAATTAACAGGAAGTTTTTAGTCAAGCTCATAGAGATCTTTATAATTTTCAAAAGCAGAAGATTTTTGTTGATCTTTGTATAAAATAAAATTTCCTATTACAAGTAAATCTAAATCTGTTCCCATAAAACATCTAAAAGCATCATTAGGATCACAAACTATTGGTTCTCCTCTTATATTGAAAGACGTATTAACTAAAACCGGACATCCAGTGATTTTTTTAAACTCAGTTATCAATTTGTGATATCTAGAATTTGTTTCCTTGTGGACAGTTTGAACTCTCGCACTATAATCTACATGAGTTACTGCAGGAATTTTTGAACGGGATACATTTAATTTATCTATTCCAAAGAGCTTTTCTTCATGATCTTTCATTTTAATTTTTTTTTGTTTTGATACATCTCCAACAAGTAACATATAGGGGCTTTCTTCAATATCAAACCATTCTTTTGTATCTTCAATTAAGACGCTAGGTGCAAATGGACGAAAACTTTCTCTGTATTTTACTTTTAAATTTAATTGTTTTTGCATTCTAGGCGATCTTGGATCAGCAATAATACTCCTACATCCTAAAGCTCTTGGTCCAAATTCCATTCTTCCTTGCATCCACCCAATAGCTTTTTCGGATGCCAACGCTTCAGCGGTATTTTTAATAATTTCTTCTTCATTTTGAATGTGATAAACAGCTTTAGATTTTTTTAAACAATCTTCAATATAATGATCTTTAAACTCGGGTCCTAAATAAGATCCTTTCATAGAATCTAATTTAGACATAATTTTTCTAGGTTTTTTATGTTTTAAATACCATACTGCTAGAGCTGCACCCAAAGAACCTCCTGCGTCTCCTGCAGCTGGTTGAATCCAGATTTTTTCAAAGATTTTTTCTTTTATTAAAATACCATTTGCCACACAGTTAAGAGCAACTCCACCTGCAAGACATAAGTTCTTTTCACCACTTTCCTTGGCTATAGATTTAGCTAATTTTAGTACTATTTCTTCTGTAACTTTTTGGATAGAAGCTGCTATATCCATTTCTTTTTGAGAGATTTTACTTTCAGAAACTCTGGGAGGACCTCCAAAAAGTTTTTCAAACTTTTTATTTGTCATTGTTAAACCAGTACAATAATCAAAATAACTCATATCTAGTTGAAAACTTCCATCTTCTTGTATAGAAACTAAATTATCTTTAATAAGATCTTCGTATATAGCCTTACCATAAGGAGCCAATCCCATTAATTTATACTCTCCTGAATTTACTTTAAAACCTGTATAAAAAGTAAATGCAGAATACAAAAGTCCTAATGAATGAGGAAAATGAATTTCTTTCTTAATAGTTAGTTCATTTCCTGAACCTAAAGAATATGATGAAGTTGTCCATTCTCCAACTCCATCTAGAGTCAAAATAGCTGCTTTTTCAAAAGGTGAAGGAAAAAATGCACTTGCCGCATGTGAAAGATGATGTTCTGAAAATAATATCTTTTTTTTAAAGTCTTCTTTTTTACCAAAAATTTCTTGAAGTTCTTTTTCAATCATTTTTTTTTGAAATAATTTATCTTTTATCCATAAAGGCATTGACCTTGAAAAACTTTTAAAACCCTTAGGAGCAAAAGCTAAGTAAGTTTCTAGTAATCTCTCAAATTTTAAAAAAGGTTTTTCGTAAAAAACTATTTCATCTATTTGTGATGAAGAGATATTGGCCTCTTCGAGACAATATAAAATTGCATTACTAGGAAAAGAACTATCATGCTTTTTTCTTGAAAATCTTTCTTCTTGAGCAGCAGATACTATTTCACCATCTTTTAGTAAAGCTGCTGCACTATCGTGATAAAAAGCAGAAATACCTAGAATATACATTTTTAAAAGATTGTATAAATGAAAGGTGCTACTACAGAGCCTTGGGCGACAATCAAGAGTCCTCCCAAAATAAACATAATGAAGATTATTGGAGCAAGCCAAATTTTCTTTCTTACCCTAAGAAATTTCCAAAGCTCCTTTAAAGTTTCCATATCTTAAAACTGATTATTAAAGAAATCAGGATCTTTAGTTTGATCGTCTTTTATTTTCCAAAACGTTTTTTTATTATTTTTTTTTCTTAAATTTAATTCATCTCTTCCAAAAAAATATGTAAAAAATGAGATTGGAGTAAATAAAATAAAGAAAATTAATCCCAGGACAAGAGGACTAATTATCCGGCCTAATATATTGCCTAATCGCATCCAAGCAATGTTTAAAGGAAATAATAAATTACTCTTAAACAGAGAAATTACTATCAAAACTGTCGAAATACCTAAAAAAATAAAGGCATAACTATTTAATTCAAGATAGTAAAAATAAATAGCAATTAAAATAAAAACAACTGAAAAGAATCTACCAAATTTTTCATTTGAAGGAAGTATTAAATCTTTATGTTTTATTTCAGACATTTTCAAAAATTATAAACACTTATTTTTAATGATGGGAAAAATAAAATCTACGATTGCATCGCTTATTCTTAATCTTGATTGTTGATCTATATGAACAATATCTGTAAATAACAATTCTTTACTTAAATTTGAAAGGTCCAAGTGATTATCATATTTTTTTTCAGAAGAAGAAGATACTAAGAGGTTCCACATTTCTTTATGTTTTATTAATTTAGGATTTGCAGGTTGTAAAACAGAAATGAAAGTTGGAGATGAACATGAATTTGGCTTTATCATAGATTTAGTTAGCCTATTTGCAGATGATAGGTCTTCCCAATATTTATCTATAATTGAATTCTTCCATTTAGAATCAGAGTAATTATTCCTTATCTCAGAAATACCGCTTATAAATCCAGTATGCTTATCGAATTCTCCTAATATAGAAGAATATCTTAAGACTGTTTGAAGAAATGACGATAACTCTTGTCTATAAAAAAAATTGTAAGGATAGCCTGGCCTTCTATCATAATCTAAATATTGTAAAGTCTCATTACTTCCGCCATAAAAGATTACAAAATCAAAATGAAATTTATTATGAAATTTGAGAAGTCTATGAAGATGTTGAGTATGATTAGATGAGGTAGAGGAAAAATTATAGGGTATAGATTTAAATCCTCTAAAACGAATTTCTTTTGAAACAAGATCAGAAATTGGAGGATTGCCATTGTATCCAGTAGAACCTCCAAAAAATGCTATAGAAATATCCTCTGAATTTAATTGATTTTTTTTTGCAAAATTTCCTCTAAAACCAAATTCATTATGATTACTTGAATCTGGTTTGCCAGAAAAAGAATCGTATGGTGAAGGAAATCTTTCTATATTCTCTTGTCTGTAATGAGAATCATATCCATAACCAATAAGGCCTAGAAAAATATCAAATAATATAATTGTAATAAATGTAGGAAATATAATTTTAAGAATAAAATTAGAAAAGACTATAAATTTATCTAAGAAAATATTTATTTTTAAAAAAGAAAAAATATTTTTTATTAATCTAAAATAAAATGGAAGCAGCAAGATTAAGAAATTAAAAATTCTAATTCTGAAAATCGAAGTCTCAGACAATGGCGGGTTATTGTCTAAATAAACTAGAGTAAATTCATTTAATAAAATTAAAATAATAAAACTTATTAAAACTAATCTAGTATTTAAAAAATTCATTTAATTTTGTTATCTTTTTTTATTTTCTTGGCAGGCTATAGATAAGAGGGAGCATTACAAGCAATCCTCCAGAAATGAGAGCTATTGTGAAGTTTAAATTTAGTAAAAGTACAGATATAAGAACGCATATGATAAATTTTAGAGAAGGTGATAAATCCTGACTTGCCCCATCTAATAATTTTAAATATATTATTAAAAGAAAGGGGAAAATCATTACCCCAAGGTATCCTAAATTCATAAAAGCATCAGAGAATAATCCAACATTAGCGCGTGCTCCAAAATCTCCATTTCTAAAGTCTGCTATTAGAAAATGAAGACTCTTTTCATACGGGGAGTCTATAAAGAATCTTAAAAAAGATTGACGAAAATAGTCTGGTTCAAATATTCGAATAAATTCAAAATAATAATAATGAAAATTTGCAGGAATAAAGAATATTCTATATGTGCTTAACATAGTTAAAAAAACTGTATTCAGGAAGTAAAATTCTATAATTGCTAGTGTTAAGATTAATATTGTTCCTAATATGAAAAAATTGTTGTAATTATGATTTTTAATAAAAAAATAGCCAAAACCTCCTATAAAAGCAGAAAAGATTAATTGCTTGGTAGCAGTAATACCAAAGTTTAATAAAATTAATACAAAAATAATTAATGCAAAAACTCTATATCCTTTCCAAAGCATGTAGACCATTAAGATGGGAAGTAAATTATCTGATAAATGCAATAAATACCCCAGAAAAACGCTTCCGCTATACTCTCTAGCGATTACTCTTATCTCATAAACTTGAGCAGAATCAAAGATATTAAAAAAGAATCTAAAACCTGTGAAGCTCCAAGAGGAGTATAAAACTGTTAAAGCAGTTATTAAAAGAATAAAAATTAAAAAATGATTTGATCTTAATTTTTTAAAATAATCCAAATTTATACCTGGTATTGATAGAGTTAAAAACAATAATAAAATCCAGTAAACGTATTGTGATAAAACATAAGAAAAAGGATAAGAACTATTAAAACTAATTATTGAGGTAGTAGGAATAAGAGATATGATTGTTAATAGAAAAATTATTTTAAAAGAAATTTCTTTTCTTTTATAAATCTTCAAGATGAGAGGAAATAGACTGACTAGAAATATCCAAGATATAAATTGTGAAAAAAAGTTTGGGTCATTTGAATACCCTTCCCAGCCATAAACCAAGTAGATAATTTCAGAATAGCTAAAATCTGATAACAACCTTAAAATTAAAATTCCAAAGAAAAGAAAAATGCTTTCAGCTCTTATGATTAAGAAATCAGCAAGAGATTTATTTTTCTTTTCAAGTTGATAAACCTGTTCAATTAATATGCTCATATGATTTTTTAAGGCTTAGCATAGACATAAGAAAGTAAAATATAAAGAAGAAAAGAAAAGCTATTTGCCATGGTCATTGCATATAAGGTAATTTTTATGTCTGAAAACATTGAGGTAGTAATGATAAGACTTAGCGAAAGTAAAAATATAAAAAATATTTGCCAATAGAGTGCTATGTGCATTTTTTCTACAACAACAAAAACATCTTTTAAAGACATGCTTATAAAACTTAAACAAAATAAAGGAATCATTATTTGCCCATAAATTCCTGCTTGAATCCATTGTTCTCCCAAAAAAAATAATAATACTGGGGGAATTGCAAAATAAAGAATACTAAATCCAAAAACTGCGATTAGGGAAATTGGAAATAGTAATTTGACATATAAATCTCTACAATTTCCATATTCCTTAAAATCATCAATTGCTCTTTGCCTAAAAACATCTTTTATTGCCATACTTAAGACAGTAATAGGCATATACAAGAGAGAAGTTACTATTGCTACATATCCTAATTCTTCAGCGCCAAAGAAAGCTGTTATGAAAAAGACATGAATGATTCCGCCAACATTACTTAAAATTTGATCTGGCAACATATATTTAGGAAAGTCTAAATAAGATTTATTTATTGTAGATATTTCTGCTAACTTTAATTTTTTAAAAGTACTTTTATCAAAATAGAAAAGTTGATAAATAACGAAAAAAGAGGATATAAATTTACCTATCATATCGCCTAAAATTAAACCTCCGGATTGAGCTATTTTCAAAATACCTAATAAAAATTTACTCATTACATTAGAAATTGTATAAACAGCCTTATTTAGACTTAAATTTTTAAAGTATTTATACTTCACTGACCATTCATTGCATATTGAATAAATAATCATTCCAAAAGAAATAAAGGGGATGCTAAAAATCCAATATTCTAGGCGTGGTTCATTTAAAATCTGAGAAATCTTTCCGTTTAAAAACAAAAAGATTGTAAAAAAAAGCACTAATAAAAGTAATGATCTAATTAAAATATACGCAGCGAGATTGGCAGAGCTTTTTTTTGAATTAGAAATTAAAATTCCTCCTTCATATGATCCGCTAGATATAACTGCAATAATTGGAGCTAATGAGGTAATGATAGCTAATAGTCCAAATTCATCTGGACTATAAATCCTAGCTAAGATTGGATAAAACATTAAAGGAAAAAACTGAGCTATAGCTGTTCCAGAAGTTACAACTAATATATTTCGAAAGAACTCATTATTTTTTAATCGTTGAATAAAATTATTATAGTAAGTTTGTATCGACATTCTTTTTATTCATTAATTAATCTCGCAAAAGTCGATTTCTATTTTTTTTGGATCTCTTTCGAATTTTATGAATTCTTGGTGGCCAACGAGCCAAATAACTATATCTGACTTTTTATAACAATCAGTTAAATTTAGAAATTTAATCACTGGGTCTTTATCTAAATTTGGTTCACAGACTAATGTTTTAATTTTTTTATTTTTTAAAAGTTCTAAAGCTATTTTTCTTGAAGGTGACTCCCTTGTATCTTTAACATCGGGTTTATAAGTAATTCCCATACAAGAAATGATAGGATATCTTTTGTTGAGTTTTTTAAATTTTTTTATTTCTTGATTGATTTTTTTTAAACACCAATCTGTCTTATTTAAATTTGTATGTCTTGCCTTTTGAATTAATTTTGATTCCTCTGGAAAGCTTGAAATTAAAAACCATGGATCTACAGCTATGCAATGCCCTCCTACTCCACTACTTGGCTTGAGAATATTTACTCTTGGATGATTATTAGCTAGCTGAATTAAATTCCATACGTCTAATTTTGATTTATCGCAAATTATTGATAATTCATTTGCAAAAGCAATTTGTAAATCTCTGTATGAATTTTCAGTTAGCTTGCATAATTCTGCAGTTTTAGAATCTGTCTCATGCAACTTTCCGCTAACAAATTTTTTATAGAACTTGACAGCTTTTTTAGTCGATCTATTATTTATTCCTCCTATTACACGATCATTGTTTTTTAATTCATAAATTATATTGCCTGGTAAAACTCTCTCAGGACAATAAGCAATATCTATATCTTTTTCTAGATCCGGCCTTTTTTTAAAAATCATTTTTGATAAAGATTCTGTAGTAGAAAGTGGAACAGTTGATTCAATAATTACTAAATTTCCTTTTGAAAGGAAAGGGATAATTGATTTAATTGCAGATTTGACTTGAGATAAATCAGGATGTTTATTTTTCTTGATTGGAGTTGGTACTACAATAAAAAAAATATCTCCTTTTTCAGGACTTGATTGGGCTCTGAAATTATCTTTTTTTAAAACCTTATTTATTAAATTTTGAATATCTTTTTCTGGAGAACTGAGTTTATTTGAATTTAATTTTTTTATTTTTTCTTGATCATTATCAACGCCTACAACTTCAATGCCTTGGTCGGCAACAAGAAAAGCAGTTGGTAAACCTATATAACCTAAGCCTAGAAAAACTACTTTCATTATTTTGAAATCACTTTTTATAAAATTTTCTTATTATTTTACAAATATGTATTATCTGTTCATCTGAAAGCTGAATGCTTGAAGGAAACCATAATCCTTTTTTGCCTATCATAGAACTAACTGAAAAAGGCCCTTCAATGTTATAAGCTTTTTGTTTGTTAATTGGTGGATACATGATCCTGGAGCCAATATTATTTCTTTTCAAAAATGCCATTAATTGTTCTCTTTTTTCTACGATTGAATCTATAAACCATGGAGATGTGCACTTTAAATCATGATCAAAAAGCTTAACCTCTTCTATGTCATCTAATTGCTCGGAGTATTTACTCCAAATTTCTTTCTTTCGAATTATCCTAGCATTTAATTTTTTCATTTGTTCTATTCCAATACATGCTTGAAGCTCAGTAAATTTAAAGTTAAATCCAATCTCATCATGTATATCATTCCCCCCCGAGGTTCTTCCAAAATCTTTGAGTTTTCTGAGTCTTTTTGCTAATTTATCATTATTGGTTATCAATGCTCCGCCTTGTCCAGTTGAAATTATTTTAGGAGCCGAAAATGAAAAACTTCCTATATCTCCAACCGTTCCGATATGTTTTCCATTTGGATAAAAGGATCCTAATGATTGAGCTGCGTCTTCTATTAAAGAAATCTTATGTTTTTTAGCTAGTTGGGTAAATTCTTTTATTCTTGTTTTGGGATACCTGCCATTAGAAGAAACCAAAATTATAGCTTTAGTCTTAGATGTAATTGACTCAGTTACTTTATTTATGTCTAAGCATAACGATTCCTCTTCAACATCTACGAATATGGGTTTAGCACCGATCATTTTTACCGAATTAGGAGTCGCTATCATTGTGTAATTAGGCACAATTACTTCATCGCCAGGCTTTATTTCTAATGCAATAGCAGCCAAAGTAAGGCTTATAGTTCCATTATTCACCACAATACAATGTTTAGAAGAAGTAAAGTCTGCAATCATCTCTTCAAAAACTTCGGTCCTTTTAAATTCCGTTAAAAAACCATCTTCTTCCATATATTCGGCTAAGGCTTTTTTTTCTTCCTCTCCGAAGAATGGTCGCATTTGCATAATAAATTCTTCAGACATTTTTAATTTAAAATTTGGTTTTATCTGTTTCGACGTCGATAAACGGGCCATTCTTACTTTCTATTATTTGAGTATCATCTTCTAAAATTTCGTATCCATGGCCACCATAGGCAAAAACATTTAAGTCACCCTCATACAAGTCATATTTCTGCAGTTCTTTAAACTCTTCAGAGAATAAAGTAACACGCATACTGCCTTTTCTGACATAAACACACTCTTGAGTCCTATTTGCAGTTCTATCAAACTCTTTGTGGACATGTTTATCTAACAATTTTCCTTTGTTATACCACCAAGAACCAACTTGAATGAACATTTCACCGGGAGTAATAAAATTTAGACCTTCCGTCCAGTCTTCATCTCGATAAATAATGCTTAAAATTTTATCTTTGTGCTTTATTATTTTCATAACTTAAACTTTTATCTCTATCAGATAATATTGGATTTGTAATTGGCCAATCTATTTTTAATCTTGGGTCATTCCAAGCAATAGTAAATTGATTCTCAGCATCAATATAGTTTCCTTTATAGGCTAATTTGTAATGATATGTAGCTGTATCACTTAAAACCAAAAAAGCATTGCCCATGCCTGGAGGAATTAAAATCATTTTTTTGTTAGCAGCATCTAATATAAAACTTTCAGATTTTAAAAATGATTTAGATGATTTTCTCAAATCTACAATTACTTGGAATATTTTGCCTGAAATACATGAAATTAATTTCCAAGATTTGTGATCTCCATGTATTCCTCTTAAAACATTTTTTTTTGATTCTGAAAATTTATCATGATTGAAAGTTAAATTATTTGGAAGAAAAGTATCGATATCTTTTTTGATAAAAGAACTCCAAATAGAACCCCTTTCTTCTTTAAATACTGAGGGAGTAATAATTTTAACTTCATCAAAAAATTTAGACTTTTTTGAATCAAAATCTATTTTCATTCATTGCCGCCGTAATCTTCATTCTTTAAATCATAATCAACCATAATTTTCACCAAATCTTTTAAAGAAGTTTTTGGTTTCCAGCCAAGAATTCTATTAGCCTTTGATGAATCACCTCTCAAAAATTCTACTTCAGCAGGTCTATAGTATTTTGGATCTATTTTTATCAAAGTTTCGCCTGTAGATGAGTTAATTCCTATTTCATTCTCATTATTTCCTTTCCATTCAATATTTATGTCTACATAATCAAAAGCTAATTCGACAAATTCTCTTATGCTATGCGCCTTACCTGTAGAAATTACAAAATCATCTGGATTCTTTTGTTGCAACATAAGCCACATAGTCTCAACATAATCTTTTGCATAACCCCAATCTCTTTTAGCATTAAGATTTCCTAAAAAGATATAATCTTGAATACCTTTAGTAATATTTGCTACTCCCTTGGTAATTTTTTTGGTTACAAATGTTTCTCCTCTTCGAGGAGATTCATGATTAAAAAGAATGCCATTACAGGCAAACATGTCATAAGATTCTCGATAATTTACGGTTATCCAATAGGCGTATAACTTTGCTGCGCCGTAAGGAGATTTAGGAAAAAAAGGCGTTTTTTCGTTTTGGGGTTCAGTTTCTGGAATTCCGCCAAATAATTCAGAAGTAGAAGCTTGGTAATATTTGGGATTTTGACCTAAATCTTTAATTGCATTCAAAAGACGCAGTGTTCCCAAGGCGTCTACCTCAGCAGTATATTCTGGAACTTCAAATGAGACAGCAACATGCGATTGGGCTCCTAAATTATAAACCTCATCGGGTTCTATTTTAGATAAAAGCATATGGAGATTACTTGAATCAGTTAAATCTCCATGATGAGTGAACAAATTAGGATTATCTAATAAATGATTTATTCTATTAGTAGTAAAAACTGAAGCTCTTCTTGTTATAGCGTGTACTTCATATCCTTTTTCTAAAAGAAATTCTGCAAGGTAAGAACCATCTTGACCGGTAATTCCTGTAACAAAAGCTTTTTTTGGCATACTTTACAAATATTCTTTTTTTATAATTTCTTTAATTTTTTCGCTAGCCTTTCCATTCCCATAGGGATTTTGTCTTTGAGAAAGATTATTATACTCGCTTTTATTTTTGAGTAATTTTGAGGCTTCTCTAAAAATTTTATTTCCATTAGCTCCTACAAGCTTAACTGTTCCGGCATTTATTGCTTCTGGCCTTTCGGTTTTATCTCTCATAACTAAAACTGGCTTTCCTAAAGAAGGCGCTTCTTCTTGAATTCCTCCTGAATCAGAGATAATAAAATAGCTTCTATTCATAAGATAAACGAAGGGAATATAATCAAGGGGTCTTAATAAGTAGATATTTTTAGTATTTCGTAAAATTTTATAAACTGGTTTTTTTATATTGGGATTTAAGTGCACGGAATAAATAATTTCTACATTATTATTTACAGATATTCTTCTAAGGGCTTCACAAATATTTTCTAAACCAATTCCAAAATTTTCTCTTCTATGGCCTGTGACTAAAATTAATTTTTTATCTTTTTGAAGATATGAAAAGGAGCTTTCTAACTTATTTTCTACTTTTTTATTTTTATTGATGTGCCTTAAAACTTCAAATAAAGAGTCTATAACCGTATTTCCTGTAACATAAATATTCTTATACCCTTCTCTCTTAAGATTTTCTTTTGCCATTAAAGTTGGAGCAAAGTGTATTGAGGTTATCTTGCTAACAATTTGTCTGTTACTTTCTTCCGGCCAAGGAAACTCTAGATCAAAAGTTCTTAAACCAGCTTCTATATGACCAATTTTTATCTTTCTATTATAGGCAGCAAGGGCTGAATAAAGAGTAGTTGAAGTATCTCCGTGAACTAAAACAAGATCCGGTTTAAATTTTATTAATACCTGATCAACCTTTTTTATAATTTTTGAAGATAATTCATTTATTGATTGATCAGATTTCATTAAATTTAAATCAAAATCTGGTTTAATTTTAAATATCTTTAGAACACTGTCTAGCATTCCTCTGTGTTGCGCAGTCACGCACAATTTGACACTTAACGCCTTATCTTTTTTTAAAGTTTTAAAGAGAGGAGCCATTTTAATGGCTTCTGGTCGAGTTCCAAAAACTACCAAAATTTTCATTTAAGAACTAATCTTTACGGCGGTAATGCCGAATAAGAACAAATAAAAAGCTTAAAAATCCTCCTAAAAATAAACCCATTATTGCAATGGTAGATCTTGAAGGAGAGGATTTTTGTTCCGGTATAAACGGTGAATCAATAGGTCTTAAAATGTAAAAATCTTTAATATCTGCAAGCATTATAATGTTGAGCTGAGATTTAATTAATTCATTTATGGAATCTCTAGTATCTTTTACGGGAGTGTTTCTTAAAACTGATTGAAGATATTTTAAAGAATTATCTGCTCCTTTTTTATCATTATTTTTTGTAATTAAGTTGATTTCTCTAATTATCAAACTCAAGAATTCTTTCGCAAAATAAGGCGACAAATGCTGAACCTTAAGAATTATAAAGTTAGTTTCAGTGTCTTTTTTTACAGATAAAACGCTATTAAAGGCTTCGTGAAATTCAAGATGAGTTGGCTTATACGAAGTTCCTTTTTTATTTGTAAGCCAATTACCTTTATTAAAAATTTTTGCATCATAAGTTATTACATTAGACTTATAATCATAAGTTTTTATAGCGAGTAAATTTTCAAGAACTCCTTCAAAAGAGTATAAATGTCTTGAAAATTCTTTTGATTTAATTCTTTCAATTACCCAAAAAGATTTATCTCCCGATTCTACGCTTCCAAAATTAATTCCTGCAAAAGATGCTAAGCCTCCAAATTGATTCTTTAAAGACGATAAAGTACTTGAAGTTTCCGAATTATTTTGAATTTCTAATATAGATTTTGAAGTATATTGATTCGGTATTGTTAAAGAATAAATTATAAAAAAAATGGTAATGATAAAGCTAGAAATACTTAGAAAAATTTTTTTTTCCCATATTAAAAGAACGATTTCTCTAAAATCAATCTCTGAATCTAACAAATTATTTGATTTTTCTCCTTCTTGGTTCATATTCCTAATATTTAAGAAGGATTTTATACTAGAAAGGTAGTTTGCCTAAATAAATATCCCCTGTTACTCTGCAAACAAGAATTTTATTTTGATTGTTGTTTATAAAAAAAATATTTCTCTTAAATCTTCCTTATCTAAGATGAAATTAGAATTTATATCATCATTACTCATATTTCTGCAGCGCCATCTATGTTTAAAACCGAGCCATTAATAAATGGACTTTTAACAATTGCATCTATTATGTTAAAAACTTCTTGAGGAGTTCCCAATTTTTTTTGAGGAATTGACTGAAGATATCTTTCTTGAAGGGATTTATCAAGGTTATGAAATAATCCAGAATCAAAATAACCTAAACTTAAAATATTAGATGTTATTCCAAATCTTCCATACTCATTTGCAATATTATTACTTAATCCAATTAAAGCTGACTTAGAAGCGCCATAAACAGATGAGCCTTTTGAGCCTGAATATGCCTTTGATGAAGAAATATGAATGATTCTCCCCCACTTATTTTTGATCATTATAGGAAGCAAAAGCTTACATAAATAAAAATTTGAAAAAACATTTACTTTAAAAGACTTTAAAAGATCTCTTTCTTCAACGTCAACTAAAAGTGAGTCTTTATTATAGACTGCAAAGTTAATTAAAATAATATTATTTAAATTTTTTTTAATTTTATGATAAAAATTTTCTATTTCAGTTTTTTTTGATAAATCTACTTTTTTTAAGAGAGAAAATTTTTTTAAATTTTCAGGTCTTTTCTTATTAAAGGTGCCAAAAATAGAATTATTCTTTGATAACTTATCAACTGAATATCTTGCTAAAGAAGAATTAGATCCTAAGAAAATAAACTCCTTATTTTTAATATTCAACAATTGTTGCACCATATGACAAACCTACTCCAAAACCACAACAAACGATTTTCATTCCTCTTTTAATTTTTTTATTTTCTATTAAATCTTTCATTAAAATGGGTATTGTTGAGGAAGTTGTATTCCCATAATAGTGAGAATTTCTAGGTAATTTATTGGATGGTATTTTTAATTTTCTTTGGATATTATCCAAAACAACATTACTTGCTTGGTGAAATAAAAAGAAATCTATTTCTTCAACACTTAAATTACTTGTTTCTAAAAGATCATTAATCAGCTTAGGTATATTCGCCATTGTAAAAAGCAAGACAGCCTGACCATCCATAAAAATATTTGGTTTTTGATTTGCGTATTTTTTTGATGATCCGCTATTTTTAAAAATCAGTTTTTCATATCCAGAACCGTCTGTGCCAAAAATAAAATTACCTATTTTAGAGGAAGCAGATTTTTTGAGAATTGTTGCGGATCCACCATCACTAAAAATAGGTTGAGTAGCCCGATCATTTTTATTCAAGAATTTTGTATAAGTCTCCCCACATATAATGAGAATATTCTGAAATATAGATGACTCAATAAAAGAACTTGCCACTGATAAAGCATATATATATCCGGAACAACCCATATTAATATCAAAAGCTGAAATGTTTTTTCTTAACCCTAAGATATCCTGGGCAATACACGCGTTGCTAGGAAGGAGATAATCAGGAGTTTGTGTAACGAATATACAACAATCAATTTCTTTAAGTTTTTGTTGAGTAAATTTCTTTGCTGCTTCAACTCCCAAAGTAAGAGATGTTTCTGCATCAGATGATATATATCGGAACTTAACGCCAACTTTTTCGTAAATTTTGTCAACATTCCAATCGGGGTTATTTTTTTTTAAATTTTGTAAAGTTTCCTTTTTTTCAGCAAGATGATAATTAATTTCATCTATCTTGGCTTTAATCATAAAGATTATTTTCTCTAAGAATCTTTATTAATTCTTTACACGAGGTGGCCTTTGATATGTCATCAATATTTGAAGTTTCACCATTAGAAAGCTCATCTAAAGAAGTCAAAATACTTAGACTTCCTAACGAGTCCCATTCGTCAATACTATCAATAGAAGATTCTATGTTCACAAGACTAGAATCAATATCAAGAGCCTTGGAAATAACTTGAAATAATTCTCTTTCGGAAATTTTAGACATTTATTTTACTATCTCTAAATCCCGATTATTATACACTTTATTTTTAAAGTCAGTATAAATAGGATTATAGAATCTACATCCTTCAAAATGATAATGAGTGACCATGCTTTTTCTAGATAACTTTTTATTTTTTCTTTTGAAAGCTCCATGAAGGAGATTAGCAGACCATATTAAACATTGGCCTTTTTTAATAATTACTGGCTCAGGTTTCAATTTTAATTCATCAATTTGATTTCGAATGTAATCTTCGTATATAGAATAATTTTCTTTAAGTATTTTAAGATTTTTAGGGATATTTAAACCAAGCTTTTCCTGATTAACATTAGGTAAGGAAAAGGAATTAGGTACTACTTGCAAAGGTCCAGAATCCTCATGGATGTCTTCCATAGCAATCCAAGCTCCACATAGAAATCTTTCGGGAATAGAGCCAAAATGCCAGTAATCACTATGAAGAGGTTGCTCGGTAGAGGCAATAAAATTAATTGTAGAAAAAGGTAAGGGTTTTCTTTGATATGTTAGTTCAAGAAAATCCAACACATTCTTATTATTAGCAAGCTTTGCTATTTCATCAATTTGTTTCCAAGCCTCAACAACTCTTGGGCTTTCATTGTAATGATAATACTTTGGGTTTTTGCTAACTTTATCTTGAAGTATGAGTTCATCTAATCGACTGAGGGCAAAATCAATAACTTTTTCTTCAACCTTTAAGTCTAGTACTGTATAGCCTTTTTGAGAAAATTCTTCTATATTTTTATAGAAAGGACCATTCTTTTCATAAAGCTGATCTTCTATTGAAGAATTTTTTTCTTCAAACCATGGTATTTTCTCATTGAACATTATTTAATTATAAGCTTTATAGACACTTGTTGAAGCCACTAATAAACCAAATTTTTCTTGAAAATCTATGTAACCATTTAATTTTAATTTTTCAAGTTTATTTCTTTCAGTCAGCATAGCTTCTGGTAAAGGCCAATCTTTTTTAAGAACTAATTCAACATTATTAAAATAATTTTTTGCCGCTTTTAAAATTAAAGCAACATTTGATAATGAAATTACTGGAAAAAATAGCCTTCCACCTTCTTTTAAATATGATGGGGCATTCTTAAGAACTTTTTTAGTTAGAAGATCTCCATTAACCCCACTTTCACATGAAATGTTTTTAAACCATGGAGATAAATCAGCTACCTTGGAAGAAATACCTGATACATCATCTACAATGTAATCAAACTTTCTATTCCAACTTGCAAATAAATTTGATTGCTTTACTTCAATATCAACTTGGTTGATCTTTGAATTATTACTTACAACTTTCTCTACTGTCTTGGAGATATCAGAAGCATAAAACGAATGACTAAATTTAGATATTTTGCTTAAAGCAATAGCAACTACTCCCGACCCACATCCTAAATCAAGGATGGATGAATCTTTAGAGATATTTTTGATCACACTTTGAATAATTAAATTGGTTGTAAATGTTGGTTGAAAAGTAAAATCGTCTAGCTCTAATTTAATAGAGATATCATCATTAACTTTATATTTATTCATTGTTCTTGATGAATTTATTCTTTAGCTCATTTATTTCAGTTTCATTTCTATAACCAAACTTTTTAAAACTTCTTTGTTTGGGGCCTATTACAGCAAAATTTTCAACATCCCTGTCTATCAAAGTTTGAGCAGTTGCAACAACATGTTTTCCTATAGTTACTCCTGGAAGAATAATGCAATGAGATCCAAGTTTTGCACCTTCTTTAAACAAAACTTTACCATTGATAATTTTAGAATATTTTTCATCGATAGAAGGACTCATCAAAGTAGGAGAAATAAAATCCTCTACTGCAGAAAAGACAGAAGTGTGTGAAGATAATCCTGTAAAATCTTCCATAGTTATTCCATATCCACCGCTTAAATTGCAAAAACAAGATATGTGAATATTGGACCCTAAAATAATTCTCCCTTTAAAAATAGAGAAGTCATCAATCCTTACATTATCTCCAAGATGACCTTGTTCTATTGAATAAAATTTAGCTAAAGAACTAACTTTGACGTTTTTCCCTATTTTTTTAAAGCCTAATTTTTTAAGTTCTTCTGCAGAGTAATACATTTTTTTTGGTACCCGGGGCCGGACTTGAACCGGCACGAAGTCGCCTTCGAGGGATTTTAAGTCCCTTGTGTCTACCAATTCCACCACCCGGGCATTGGTTGGAAACAATTGTATATCAATTTGGAGGCTGAGGTCGGAATCGAACC
>MDTG01119482.1_pt1 | contig 30654 bp, 28 predicted proteins | sample 811421 | NCBI WGS metagenome assembly MDTG01 (sample SAMN05326645, study PRJNA326480) | marine metagenome | isolation source: seawater | place: Pacific Ocean: South East | collected 2011 | reverse complement strand
TCCAAGAGGAGTGTACTTCTTACAAATCACTACTGATAAAGGAGTGGTTACTAAGAAACTTACTCTACAGTAAGCAGTTAGTTAAACTATAAATTACAGAAAGCCCCGTTTAGTCGGGGCTTTTTTTTATTATAATTTATCTTTACATATATATATTAATTAAATAAAAATTTGTTATTAACTTATTAAAGGATATTTCTAGGTAATGCTAGGCTAGGGGGTTACTTTCCGATACAGAAAGTGTCATTATATAAGTAACTAATTGATTATCAGTATATAGCTCTATTTTTATCCCTACAAAGCGTAAAATAAGCAACAAAAAGTAATATTTCTAATTTGCATCACTGTTGAAAACTATTGTGATTGGTTCAACATATTCTTGCTCTTCAATTGGTCTTTTTTTACCAACTACATATGGCAATAGTTTAGTTATTGCGTTTATATACTCTGTAGGAGACTCTATTTTGTCAAGCATCTCCATTATCTTATTTCCATCAATAGCTTGGGTTATTTGTTCCCGAAGCTCCTGTGTAGTCTTATTCAGAGAACCTTTAGGTCTTCCTATAGGGTTTCCGCTTGTTCCTTTCTTAAATGGCATATTATATCGTTTAGTATATAATAGAAATTATGCTTATTTGTTTTTTAAGGACAATTTTCGCTAAAATATGTGTTTGGTCCAATAGAAATTCGATATGAAGTGTTAGTGTCAATCCAACTATATGTTGACCAGGAAGCATCATCTACATTTATACACGTAAGGGTTGGGATGTAACAATGAAACCAATATAAATTTCTATTATTTCCATTTCTCAAATCAAGGCTTGTAAGTTGATTACTGCCATCTAAGCTTAAATCAGCAGCAGGATTATTACTTAAATCAAGACTTGTGAGTTGATTATTGTGACACCATAATGTATGTAAAGAAGTATTATTGGTTAAATCAAGACTTATTATTTGATTATCAGTACAGTATAATACTTTTAAAGCACTATTATTACTCACATCTAAACTAGTGAGTTGATTACCGCTGCAAGTTAATTCCTCTAAAGAAGTATTATTACTTACATCTAGTTCGGTCAGAATATTCTTCCCTGGCATACCATACATCCAATCCTCTGCGTCTACCATTAATACTTTTAAAGCAGTAAAATTTTCAATCCCACTTAAATCAGTGATATCTTTTCCCATTAGATGTAAAATAGTGACGGTATCAATATTAGAGCAACCTACATAATTATCTAAAACATCATCGAGACCTAAATCGATTAAAGCTTGTTCGAAATTCTCATCAGGAATGTAAGTGAAATTAGGGGTAGTAAGAATATGAAGGTTACAAATGGAATTAGTGTTTTCATCTATAATAAATTTTAATTCTGTTTCACTAGAATCAGCTATCTCACCAAATACCGCAGTGTATTCTATTGAGTTTTCTCTATATATGTACTTAATAGTATGGTCAATTATTACCCAGGTACCTAATATTTCATTCTGTTGATAACCTTCACAGTCTAACTCATAAGTATATAAATTACCATCAGAGTTTAATTCAAAAATCAAATCTCCAAAATCAGGAACATTACCAGTCCATTTTTTTCCAACTATAACGCTTTCTATTATAGGTTCAGGATTGTCACTTGCTCCACCACTACTACATCCTGTAAAAATTAAAAAACTGTAAGTAAGTGGCAAGCAAAGTAATATGAGTAGAAGTTTTTTCATAATGTTTGTTTTATTGTTAATCTATTGTTTTATTCAATTACTATTCGCTTCTCTACTGTTCCATCATCATAGATGTAAAATAATGGTTCGTTCTTCTTTCCTTTTGTTTCTTTTCCTAATATGTCTGTTACTTTAAGAAGTTTTCCTTTTGAAGTATTAATAGGAAGGTTTGTAGTAGATGTTAAAGTACCTAAATGATTTGTTTTAATTAGTATAATTTCTTCTCCATATTGCTGCCCAGAAGTATTAATTCCTTGCCAACACCCTCCACCCATTATAAACCCTCCATCAGAAGTTTCTTGAACAGAAGTACCGTAACCATATGGGCAACCAAAACTTTTTGTCCATATAGTATCTCCATTAACATCTAATCTTAAAAGTAGAATTTCTATCAAATCATAGTTAGCATTAATATCCTGCTCTCCAATAATTACATATCCATTATCAGTTGTTTGGTATATATCACCTCCAGCAACTTCATAACTATACTGTATAAACTTTTGCCATATTATATTACCTAATGAATCTGTTTTAATGATTGGAATACTGTTTGAATTAGTAAATCCAGTAAAAATATATCCACCATCATTTGTTTGTATACCATTTAGTATTCTATCTATATTTGTAAAACTCTTAGTCCATATAGAGTCTCCATTACTGTCTGTTTTAATTAGTATTGGATTTTGATTCAAACTTCCAAATACTATATAACCACCATCTATAGTTTGCTCAACATTATAAGCATTACTATTACCAGATATACTAAATGGAAAATAAGATTTATTCCAAAGTAAATTTCCTGCTGAATCTGTTTTATTCAAATAAATCTGTTCATCAGGATCAGGAATCACAGTAAGTGGCCCTTCAGCTAAAAAAACATAACCTCCATCATTTACTTGGCGTAATGACCTGCCAAATAATGGTTTAGTCCAAATTGTATCTCCAAATGAATTTGTTTTTATTAAACCATCTCCCAAAAACGCATATCCTCCATCAATTGTTTGTGTTCCTGAATTTGCCCAATATGGTTTAGTCCAGATTGTATCTCCAACTGAATCTGTTTTTATAATAATTGTTCCAAAAGATATATAGCCACCGTCAGTTGTTTCTTTAACACTATTTGAAATATTTCCATTATTACCATTAAAACTTATATTATATGTATTAACCCAGCCTTGCCCAAACCCAATCATAGGCAAGCAAAGTAATATGAGTAGTAGTTTTTTCATTTGTTTGTTAATCTATTATTTATTCAATAACTATTCTTTTCTCTACTGTTCCATCATCATAGATGTAGAGTAGGGGTTGGTTTGTTTTTTTTGTTTCTTTTCCTAATATGTCTGTTACTTTAAGAAGGTCTCCATTGTTTTTACTTAAAGAAATATGTTGAGTTGAGGTTAAGTTCCCTAGATGATTTATCTTTATGACTACTGTTGACATACCGTTTCTATCCGGCTCATTCCACGAATTAAACGAGCCGTCCCAATAAATTCCTGATAGTATATAGCCTCCATCTGCAGTTTGTTGAATGTTATTTGCTCCACTATAATACATAAAACAATTAGTATTACAAAAAGTTTTTGTCCATAAAGTGTCTCCTAAAATATTTGTTTTAATAACATAAATTTTACCCCAACCATTAATTGCCTCTTCAATGGTTAAGGTCATTATATAGCCACCATCATTTGTTTGATTTACAGAAGATGGGTATATTTCATCGTATATTGATGGATTAGGATGCTGAAATGTTTTAACAAACTCTTGGTTACCTAGCGAATCCGTCTTTAATAAATATACTGAATTATTTACGTCTGTTGTATCAACATTACCCGTAAAAACATAGCCGCTATCAATAGTTTGAATACCTTGTGAAACGCTTCCATAATTATATCCTTTAGTCCATAATGTATCTCCATTTACATCAGTCTTAATAAGGTGTCCATCAAAGTAAGAAGATCCTAATGGATGCTGACCAAAAATCATATAACCATCATCATAAGTTTTAATAAGAGAATTTGCATAATTTTTTGTATTTTGTGGAACAGGAAAATAGGTTTTACTCCATAACAAAACCCCTAATGAATCTATTTTAAATAAATTTATTTGTTTACTGCTTTTCTCTAATTTTAAATTAGACTGGTCACTTTTTAAGGGGTTTCCAGAGAGGTTTGAATTAATAAATACGAAACCTCCATCATTTGCATCTACTATAGAGCGCCCTTGATAATTTTTTGTCCATAGAGTGTCACCTTGATCATTAAATCTAACAAATCTACCAATAAAATCTCCACAAGCAATATAACCTCCGTCTATTGTTTGAAACCCATCAGAAACTGAATAGTCTAAAGTCCACAAAGTATCTCCGTTATTATCTGTTTTTATAATATTATCTCCTAAAATTAAATATCCTAAATCTGTAGTTTGTCTTATAGTCACACCGCCAGTTTCAGCAACATCATTATAGTAATTTATCCACCCCTGCCCAAACCCTATCATAGGCAAACAAAATAATATAAGTAGTAGTTTTTTCATTCTATTGTTAATCTATTGTTTTAAAATATAAATAGTTGTTTAATCGCACCATTTTCTATTTGAATTAAAAAGGTTAGTTGCATACTCACTTCTAAGAGCAATTTCAAGTAAGCTGTAAAAAGAAAGAAAAAATGTTAAAAAAAGTATAATCAATATAGATTCATCAATGTTAAATTTTTCAACTAAATAATTATTATTATTAGTTAGAAAAGCAAAAGAGCCAAACGAAATTAAAAAAAGAAATAATTGTAAATATTTATTAATCGCAAAAGGGAATTTTACTTTAAAAATACTAAATAAGATTGTCATAACTCTAGTGAAAGTTTTAAACATCCAGTAAAAAATATAACAAAAAAAATATACGACAGCTATAACTAATCCAAAACTTACAAGAGCTTTTGCTTTTTCCTTCTCTTTATTTTTCTGCATAATTATATGTTTTTATGTAAGGCTCAAACTTACTAATTTTTTATTAATCCCCAATTAATCTTATCATCACAGATGTATTTAGATACATACATATTAGCACCCTTTTCATAAGGTAAGTGCTTAACGTTGTCTCCTATAAGGCTCTTACTTCTTAAATGTATCCGCATTTTTGTTGCTATTGGTTAATAATGGAAATAAAAGTAAAACGAGCAACAAAGAATACCTAAACAAAAGCATACAAATATCTAATATCTATAAACAGATTGTTGAAAACTAATCTAGTATAAGGAGATTTCTAGGTAGTGATAGGATAGGGGATTACTTTCCGATACAGAAGTTCTTAAAAATATTTCCAAGAAGATCGTCGGTGCTGATTTCTCCTGTTATAAGCCCAAGATGATACAATGCCTGCTTTATATTAATTGATAATAGATCTGAACTTAGATCATTATTAATACCATCCTTTATTATTAATATTTCTGTTAATGTTTTTGTAAGTTCTGATTGATGACGTATATTACTTATAATTGTCTCATTAGTAGATATATCAGAGTTTATCTCATTTAATATTTCTTGTTTTAATATTTTAGTTGAATCTTTATTATTAGCAGAGATGCATATGTAGCCCTTCTTAATCATCTTATCTTTTATGTAATTTTTTTTATCAATTTTATTAACTACAATTATTAGTTTTTCTTTTCTTCTTATAATATCTGTTATTTCTTTCTCTTGTGTTTCGATTTCATATGATGCGTCTAAAAGATAAATAACTATATCAGCCTTATTTGCTATTTCAAGTGCTTTTTTTATACCTATTTTTTCAATTTTATCATTAGTTTCTCTAAGTCCAGCAGTATCAATAAATCTAAATTGTATTCCATTTATATTGATAGTATCCTCAATTATATCTCTAGTTGTTCCAGCTATTTCTGATACAATAGCTTTTTCTTCATTTACTAATGTATTTAGAAGAGTTGATTTTCCAACATTTGGAGCTCCAAGAATTGCAACAGATATTCCGTTCTTTATCACATTCCCTAACTTAAAAGATTCTGTTAATTGTATTAATTTCTTTTCTATCTTCTCAAGAAGATCATTAAATTTTTCTCTATTTGCAAACTCTACATCTTCTTCAGCGAAATCTAATTCTAATTCTATTAATGATGCAAAATTTACAAGCTGTTCTCTTAAAATTTTCAAATCATTAGAGAAGCCTCCTTTCATATGATTTATTGCAATTTGGTGGGCCATTTTACTTTCAGATGAAATAAGATCTGCAATACTCTCTGCCTGTGAGAGGTCTATTTTCCCATTAATAAATGCTCGTAGGGTGAATTCACCAGGATTTGCTAATCTTGCACCATTTTCAATTAGAAGTTGTAAAATTCTATTTTTTATATATATAGACCCGTGACAAGATATTTCGATAACATCTTCACCAGTAAATGATTTAGGGTTCCTAAACAGGCTAATTAATACTTCATCAATAATTTCAGATTTTTCTTTTATTGTAGTAAGATGGATGCTATGAGATTTTTGATTTATTATTTTCTTTGAGATGATATTGTTACAAATATTGATAGTATTATCACCAGAAATACGAATAATAGATATAGCTCCTTCTCCATTAGCAGTAGATAACGCACAAATAGTATCGTTGTTATTATTTATCATCTGTTAAAGAAATAAGATATTCCTTCTTTATATATTCCATAGGTATCAAAAATTCCTAGAAGATATAGTCCAATAATAATTATAATAAACATTAATATATTTTTAATTAGCTTTTTCATTAAGCAAAAATATTCAAAATACTTTGTCAATAGTCATATTGTTCTAATTTTGCAAACAAAATATACTCATGAGCGTACTTGTTAATAAAAAATCAAAAGTGATTGTACAGGGATTTACAGGTTCTGAAGGAACCTTTCATACAGAACAAATGATATCTTATGGAACTAATATTGTAGGTGGTGTTACACCAGGTAAAGGAGGTCAGTCGCACCTAGATAAGCCAGTTTTTAATACTGTTGAAGAAGCAGTCAAGATTTTACATGCAAATACATCAATTATTTTTGTTCCTCCACCTTTTGCAGCTGATGCAATAATGGAAGCTGCTGATGCGGGTATTAAAGTTGTTATTTGTATTACTGAAGGAATACCTACAAAAGATATGATAATTGTTAATGAATATATATCAGGAAAAGAATGTATACTAGTAGGGCCAAATTGTCCAGGTGTAATTACTCCTGAAGAAGCAAAATGCGGTATAATGCCAGGATTTGTTTTTAAAAAGGGAAGAGTTGGTGTTGTCTCTAAGTCAGGAACATTAACTTATGAAGCAGCAGATCAAGTTGTTAAGGCAGGTCTTGGAATATCTACAGCTATAGGTATTGGTGGGGACCCAATTATTGGAACCTCAATCCTAGATGCTGTAAAACTATTTATGGAAGATGAAGATACAGATGGAATAGTTATGATAGGAGAGATAGGCGGGCAATTGGAAGCTGATGCTGCAAAATGGATCAAAAAAAATGCAATTAAGCCTGTTGTTGGATTCATTGCAGGTCAAACTGCTCCTAAAGGTAGAACTATGGGGCACGCAGGTGCTATTGTTGGTGGTTCTGAAGATACTGCAGAAGCTAAAATGAAGATATTAAAAGAGTGTGGTGTTTATGTTGTTGAATCTCCAGCACATATTGGATCTAAGATTGCTGAACTTCTTAATTAAGTATTCATTTTTTAGTTGTATAATCCTGAATTTATACAAATTACTACGCATTAAGCATGAGTATAATTAAAAAAAAGACTGTTATTGTTGGAAGTAATAAACTTCCAATTCTTATTGATAGTACTTCCCTTGATCATAGTAAGGGAGGTAGGGTTATTGTTTTTTCTCATGGGTTTAAAGGATTTAAAGATTGGGGACCATTTAACAAAATTGCAGAAGAATTTGCTATTAATGATTTTGTATTTGTAAAATTTAATTTCTCACACAACGGAACGACTATAGATAATCCATATGATTTTGATAATTTAAGTGCATTTGGGAATAATAATTTTTGTAAAGAATTAGATGACCTTAACTTCGTAATAGACTGGTTATGTAGAACTTATGATCCAAAAGAAATAATAGCTTTTGGACATAGTAGAGGTGGTGGTATTTCAATGTTAAAAGTAAATGAAGATAATCGTATTAATAAGTTAGTTACTTGGGCTTCTCCATCCGATTTTATATCTCGAGTATTAAAAGAAAATAAGGAAATATGGAAGAAAAAGGGTGTTGCTTATATATATAATGGTAGGATTAAGAAGAATATGCCAATGTATTATCAGTTTTATGAGAATTGTTTAGATAATCAAAATAGATTAAGTATTAAAAATTCAGTTAAGAATATAAAGATTCCACAACTTATAATTCATGGTAATAATGATCCAACAGTAGATGTATGTGAGGCAGAATCTTTAAATAAATGGAACCCAAGTTCACATTTACATATTATTAAAGGTGCAGATCATGTATTTGGTGGATTTCATCCTTATAATTTACACTCCTTTCCGCCTGATTTAGATGAAGCAATATCTGAAACTATAGATTTTTTAAAAAGGTAATCTAGCAGATGGAACTTCATTCTGTTGTGAGAATTCTTTTTCTTTAAATTTATAATATCCAGCAATTGCAATCATTGCAGCATTATCAGTACAGTATTCAAATTTTGGAATATAAAAGTATAAAGATTCTAATCTAGCAAGCTTTTCAACTTCATTTCTTAGATATGAGTTTGCCGAAACGCCTCCTGCAATTGCTATATGTTTTATACCTGTTATCTCTATTGCCTTCTTTAATTTTTCAATAAGTATACTTACAATAGAATGTTGAATGCTAGCACATAGATCTGCCAAGTTATTATTAATAAAATCGGGATTATCTTTTATCCCTTCTTTTATTTTATAGAGTATAGATGTTTTAAGGCCACTAAAGCTAAAATTAAGTTCTTTTATTTTAGGTTTTCCAAAAATAAATTTATTTATATCTCCTTTTTTAGCATATTTATCTATAAGTGGTCCTCCAGGGTAATTTAGTCCCATTATTTTTGCTGATTTGTCAAATGCTTCACCTGCAGCATCATCTAGTGTTGTTCCAATAATTTTCATATTAATAGGACTATCTACTTTAACAATTTGTGTATGTCCTCCAGAGACAGTTAAGCACAGAAAGGGAAACTCAGGTACTTTTTTAGAATCATCAATAAAATGTGCTAAAATATGTGCCTGTAGATGATTAACAGCAATTATAGGTATTCCCATACCCAAAGCAAATGATTTTGCAAATGAAGTTCCAACCATAAGCGATCCTAATAAGCCAGGTCCTTTTGTAAATGCTACGGCATCAATCTCTTCTTTTTTAATTTTCGCTTGTTTTAAAGCTGTATCTACAACAGGGATAATATTTTGCTGGTGAGCTCTTGAAGCAAGTTCAGGTACAACGCCACCATATTGTTCATGTATAGACTGATTTGCTATTACGTTAGATAAAATATTACGACCTTTCAGAATAGCAGCAGAAGTGTCATCGCATGATGATTCAATACCTAAAATAATTATATCTTTATTCATTAAGTTTATTTAGTGAATGACCCATTTTATCTCTTTTGGTTTTTAGATAAAACTCATTATGCTTATTGGAATCAATCTCTAATGGTATATTCTCAACAATTTCAATACCATACCCCATTAAGCCAACTCTCTTTTTTGGATTATTAGAGAGTAATTTAATTTTTGAGATACCAATAGATCTTAATATTTGTGCTCCAACTCCATAATCTCTGTCATCAGCATTAAATCCAAGTTCTAAATTTGCTTCAACAGTGTCTTTGCCTTTTTCCTGTAGTTCATATGCTTTTAACTTATTTAGTAAACCAATACCTCTTCCTTCTTGATTCATATATACGAGTACACCTTTACCCTCCTTTTCTATTTGAGATAGTGAAGCTTGTAATTGAGGTCCACAATCACATCTACAGGAACTAAATATATCTCCAGTCATACAAGAAGAATGTACTCTCACGAGTATTGGTTCATCTTTTTCCCATTTACCTTTAGTTAATGCAAGATGTAACTGATTATTTGTAATCTGTTTAAATGCTCTCATGTTAAAATCACCATTAGAAGTAGGTAAATTAACACTTGCTTCTTCAGTAATAAGACTTTCGTTTTGAATTCTATATTCAATTAAATCTTTGATTGTAATAAATTTTAGATCAAATCTATCCGCAATTTTAAATAATTCTTGTGTTCTTGCCATTGACCCATCCTCATTTAAGATTTCAACAATTACGCCAGCAGATTTAAAGCCAGCAAGTCTAGCTAGATCAATTGCTGCTTCAGTATGCCCAGCCCTCCTTAAGACGCCACCTTTTCTTGCTTTAAGTGGAAATATATGTCCTGGTTTACCTAATTCTTCTGATTTAGTATTAGGATTTACTAGCGCTTTAATTGTTTTTGCTCGATCTGATGCAGAAATACCAGTTGTACAACCATTACCAATTAAGTCAACTGAAACAGTAAATGGTGTTTCGTATGCTGCTGTATTTTTTCCAATCATTAAATCTAGATTTAGCTGTTCACATCTATCCTCAATCAATGGAACACAGATAAGTCCTCTTCCATGTGTTGCCATAAAATTAACCATTTCAGGAGTAACCATTTCTGCAGCAGCTACAAAATCTCCTTCATTTTCCCTATTTTCATCATCAACTACAATGATAACTTTCCCCTTTTTTATATCTTTAATTGCTTCTTCAATACTATTAAAATTCATCCTGTTTTCTTTTAGTTGGTTCCCAAGTTCCTTTTTTACTTATAGTTAAAAAATCTATAAATCCTATTAAGAGTGCTAAATTCATTATGTAAAAATGCGTAATAAAACGCAAAATTAAAATATGTATTCTAATTTTTCTTAATAAGTAATCAATAAATGGTGTGATAATAAAACTAATTTGTATAAAAATACAGATATTATAAAATATATTTTCATCATTTATTATAATTCTAAAATTAGATACTAGCATGCTAATTAATAAAATTGGACTAAACCATCTAATTACTTTGTGAGATATAAATATAAAACTTAATTTAGAAAAAGGTTTAAATACTAATCTTTTAAAATAATTAAGATTAATAAAATTACCCATTGATATTCTTCTTTTTCTTCTAAATTCTTCAGAAATTTGATTGGACACATCTTCATATACTATAGCATCAAGATCATTTATTGCAAGTTTCTTTTTAATTAAGATGTTCATGCAAACAAAAAAATCATCAACCATAAAATTCTTTGGAATAGGTTCAAATAATGATTTTCTGATTGCGAAACATCCTCCAAAAGGACCCATTAACATACCCCATATTTTACTTTCTGCATGCTTAAATTGAACTTCGGAACTAATATATGTTTTTTCCTGCAAAGATATCCCATTCTCCTTGATACCAATATTAATCATATTTGAGTCAACAAGACCAATATGATTATTTTTAAAATGTCTTACTAATGAATATATTGTTTTTTTTGAAAATATAATATTTGCATCAGTAAGAATAAGTATTTCATTTTTTGCTTTATCTACTAATTTATTAATAACTGCAGCTTTTCCTTCTCTTTTATCAAAAGTATTGATACTTACACATGAATATTTATTAGACAATTTAGTTATTATCTCATTTGTTCTATCTGTAGAGCAATCAGAGCCTATTATTATTTCTATTTTTTCAGATTGATAATCTGACTTCAAAATGCTCTCTATTTTATCTAATATTACATCTTCTTCATTATAAGCAGCTATTAATATTGAGACAGGAGGTAGCTCATAATCATTATTATAAATATTTGAGTTAAGATTTTTATATTTTGATATTAGGATAATAGATATTGGAAAGATACAATATGTATAACATAATAAAAATAAACTAATCCAGAATAGTAATATCATGAGTTGAGAATTCTATTTAAGTAATTATCTATTTTATCCGATATCCTAGTATTGCTATAATTATCTAGAATGTTAGCTTGAGCTTTTCTTCCTATTTGGTTACTCATATGAGTATTGTTTAGACACCATATAATTTTTTCTGCAAAATCCTCTTTATTATCGGCAATTAATATATTTATATTATCCTCATATATTATACCAGATGCTCCTACTTTAGTTGATATAATTGTCTTACCGAGAGCCATTGCTTCTAGTATCTTTATTCTTATACCGCTACCATTATGTAGTGGAACAATCATTAGATTAAATTTATTCATAAATTCTTTTGCATTATCAACTTCAGAGTGAATTATTATATTTTCAGTTTTTTTATTAATAAAAGTATCTGGCATATTTCTTCCAGCTAGATGAAGAGTTGTGTCACTCTTTTTATTTATTACTATTGGGAGAACTTCATTTATAAACCAAGATACTCCAACTTGATTAGCTCTCCAATCCATAGATCCAATATGAAAAATTGTGTTTAGATGGTTAGATAAAACTATATTCTTATCAGTATTAATTGTAAAAGGTACATTAGTTGTCTCAATAATACTTCTTTTTTTCATCCATTTCGCATCATTATCACTAATACACATAATACCGTCCATTTTCTTTAGTGTTTCAAGTTCATAATCTAGCAGTCTATTTTTTAATAAATTTAGGTACCATTTTTTAAAATAATTAGATTTATTTTTTGATAAACCATCCCAGATATCAGATTCAATATTATGGGCTCTTAGTATTATTTTAGCATTGGATTCTTTTCTTATTACATTGACGTATGGAGTAACAAATAATCCTTCTAATATTACAATGTCATAGTTGTCATTATTAAGTATTGATTTTAATCTTTTTGCAAAATATTTAGTATAGAATCGATCAATATTATATGATTTATTAGAAAATAAATTAATGAATGCATCATATAGATTTATACTTGTATCTATAAATATATCTTCATATTTTTTTTCTTCTTTATAGTTTATTGGCATTTCCTCAACGCAATGTTTTGGTGTACTTATTGATATGACCTTCAACTGATTACCTTTATTTATTAGAGCATCAGAAATATGATTTACAGCTATAGCATAACCATCCTTTTTCGGGTATGGTGGTTTACTACATATTTGTAAAATATTCATCTTCTTTGGATTATTTTCTTTTTAAATTATTTAAAAATTTATTATCAAATATTTTAAATTCATTTGATATGCTATAAGAAAGAATCAATGCTATTGGAAAAAATATAATATTTGCTAGCCACATGCCCTCTTGAACTGATAACGTTGCTTCTTTTGCAGCTTTTTCTCCAATTATATTAATTACATGATAAAACACAAATAATATAATAGATATCATGACTGGCATTCCAAAACCCCCTTTCTTAATTATCGCCCCAATTGGAGCTCCAATTAAGAAAAGAATTATGCATGCAAATGCAAGAGATATCTTTCTGTGCCATTCTATTAGATGCTTCCTAATAATATACCCTCTGTATTTTAGATCACTCTTTTGAGAATTAGTAATTGATTTAAGAGTTTTTAATTTATTAATTGAATAGTCATATATTTGAACTTTATTTACTTTATCTAGCATATTTGAATCTAAACGTGGGAGATTCTTATTTTTTAATTTATTTATATTATATTTATTAATAATATTATCTTTTATAATTCCTTTTCTTAATTGATAGCTGTTCTTTAAAGAATCAATTGCAAAATTAAGTTGATTATTATTTAACATTGCATAATGACCTTTATATAATGATGTATTTGTTCTTTTAAAATCAAATCCTGATAAATTGAATAGAATTATATCTTCTTTAAATTTTGTAGTTCGATGAGGCTTCTTTCTTTTGCTTTTTCTTACAGTTTCTTGTAAATAACTATATCCATCATTTAGTTTAAGTTCTAAAAATCTTTCATCTTTAGTAAGACGCATACTACCAGATTTTGCAATTGTAATATTATTATTACCACTATTTGATTTATGATCGTATATTATAATATCCGTAAGTGATTGACCATCATTACTTTTTTTCTCAATCTTTATACTATATCCATCTATACCATTATAGAAAACACCTTCCTTAATATTTAACGCAGGTTTTTGTTTCTGTATTGAATAAAGTAAGCTACCGCTTTTAAGGTTTGCTATTGGCATAATAAAATTTGAGAAAAGAAAAGATGAGAAACTAATTATTATAACAAGTACAATAAGAGGATTCATTGTCCTTTTTAAGGATATTCCAGCTGACTTAATAGCAATTAATTCTGACCGTTCTGCTAGTGTACCAAAAGTCATTACAGATGCCAGCAACATAGAAATTGGAAGTGCTAAAGGAACAAATCTTATTGATGCAAAGAATAATAATTCTGCAATTTCATTAATTTCAAGACCTTTTCCAACCAAATCATCGACCCATTTCCATAAAAATTGCATTAGTAGAAGAAAAATAGCAATAAAGAAAGTGGAGATGAATGGTCCAACAAAGGATTTAATTATGAATAGATGTAGTTTTTTCATTCACAATATATTGAGCTTCTATGAACCTAATGCATGTTTCAGGTTCTCAACTTGTGTATCCCACAGAAGTGTATTTTCTTCCTTTTCGTCTTCATCTTCTGCAAAATCTGTAATGATTAATGAAACATCGTTTGTTAGATCATCAACTTGTATTAGGAATTCAAAGAATATATCTACTTCTTCATTATCTAACCATTTGAAACGAACAAATAGATTGTCCTTCTTTTTAACTAATCTTGCTTCTTGTTGACTTCCATCCCAAAAGAAGGTATATACATTATTACGAATATGAACATCATCAGCAAACCATTCAGATAATCCACTAGGTGTAAACAGCCGCTTATATAATATATTTATAGAAGAATGTATTGTGTATTCAAGTTTATATTTAATTTGTTCAGACATTTGTCTCTTTGTTTCTGTTTTTATTAATTTTGCTTAAATAATTTTTGGCAATATATGAATAAAAGATTTAAAATATGGCCTTAGTGCAAACATTTGAAAAACAAGGTAATTTCTTATTTAAATATAGAGGTCAGTTTCCTCTTATTTTACTTTTACTTTCAGTACCTTTTATCTTTGTAACTGATTATGAAAGTATTACTATTAATAACGAAAGGTTATATATTATTAGTTCAATTTTTTTATCATTCTTTGGGTTTGCTATTCGTTTCTATACAATAGGGACAACTCCTAAAGGAACTTCAGGTAGAAATACAAATGAACAGGTTGCTGATGTTCTAAATTCAACGGGTATATATTCGATAGTTAGACATCCATTATATTTAGGTAATTATTTAATTTGGTTAGGTATAACTTTTTATGTTTTTAATCTAGGATTTAGTTTATTAATGTCTCTTTTATTTTGGATATACTATGAGCGGATTATGTTTGCAGAAGAACGCTACCTTGAGAGAAAGTTTGGGAAGAAGTACTTAGACTGGTCTAATAATATTCCTGCCTTTATTCCTAAAATTTATTTATATAGAAAATCAATAATCTCGTTCTCTATAAAGCCTATTTTAAGAAGAGAATATTCAGGTATATTAGGATGTGTAATTACTTTTTGTTTTATTGATATTTTGCGAAATTATAGTGTCGAAGAAGTTTTAGTGTCTATGAATATGATATATATATTAACTTTTACATTAATATTTTGTTTGATTCTTAGAACATTAAAAAGGAATACTAAAGTTTTTAATGAAACTGATAGATCCTAATTTCTGTAATATTGACATTCCTATATTTATAGATATATTATATTTGCGAGCAATTTTGGCGTGATAGCTCAGTTGGTTAGAGCGCAGGATTCATAACCCTGAGGTCGGCAGTTCAAATCTGCCTCACGCTACAAAAAAAAAGCCCTCAATTAGAGGGCTTTTTATTTTTATTTCATTATTTAAATACTATTCAATAATTAACTTTCTTGATATCGTAGTCTTATCAGAATTTATTCTTAAAATATAAGTTCCAGCTCTAAGATTATTAGTATTAATCTTAACTGCAGTAGAATTTACCAATTCATTAAATACAATCTGACCATGGATATTATATATTTCTAGATCATTAATCCTTGCAGCATAACTTATGATATTTACCATATCAGTAGAAGGATTAGGATATATTTCAGTTGCAAAGTCAATGACATCTTCTATTGATGTAGTACTTGAAGTAATAGTATCAAGTCCCAGGGCTAGAAACATTCTTGGATTTAGATAACCTTGTATAGTGTCTAAATATGAATTTCCTTTTGAAGGACTCATTGATCCTCCTAGTAATGAATTTGCAGCACCAAAACCTGCTGGAGTTGGCTGTCCATTTGGTAAAGTTGGATTTACTGCCATAAACATTTGATCATACCAAACATTATCCCACCAGTCCCATGGAGAACCTTCTTCTCCTGCAACTTGACCAAAAGCATTTGGTGTAGTAGATGGAGGTGGAGTAACAAATGTGTATAAGCCTTCATAATTATTACCCACTGGATAACTATTATAAATTGTATCGTGTTTTGTATTATTAATGACTGATTGTGAAGTGATAGGATCAGATATACCAGAATTGGCAAAAACTGAATTATTACCATACATATCTTGATGTTTCTGAACAATATAACTTCCTTGTGCTTCCACAACGAATTGACCAGTAGTTGGTACTATAACGTCACCATTTGAATATGGTCCATTCTCATCTTTAGCACAGTGAAAACTTACAATTGGCATATCGCCTTGCTCAAGCCAGGAACTATCAGCTAAACAACCTCCAATATTAAAAGCAAAGTTAAAGTCACTGCTATATGATGGATTGTTTGGTATATTCATCCAAGCAGTTCCAACAACTGTACCAGTTGTTGTATCCACAATTGGAACTCCAGCTGAATCAGTACCATCATAATTACCAAAGAATGGCGGATATACATATGGTTGCATAGTTGTCAAGTTAAAGAATTTAGTAAGATATATCTCTTGCCAAGGAGTAGTGTCACCAATTGTATCTAAAGTTGCTGCAGCTAATGATAGATATCCACCAGTACCTTGACCACCTATAGCAATTTTATTGTGGTCAATTCCATATGGATTACCATCTACTGCAACTGATTTACGAAGAAATCGTACTAAACTTCTACAATCTTGAACACCTCTATAAGCAGCTTGTAATAAAGTTGAAGTTCTTGTGTCTTGGTTAGTAGAAGTTGGATTCCATCCTAGTCTGTAGTTCATTGCAATTGCTACATATCCTTTTTTAGCCCATCTCATACAATTATGAACAACAGATGAATCTAATTTATTACCTGTTGGTTGCCCATTAACTACTGGTGGTAAAAAACTTCCAGTATGTGTTAAAACAACTACAGGTCTATCTGTAAGTGAGTCACCAGTTGGATGATATATATCACATAGTATTGGACTTAATGCTGGTGGATTTACACCACCAGATAATACTGCTGGTAATATGCTAATATTTTCTGCATATTGAACATCTGAGATGACAGTTACATTTGTAAAAATATCATCTAAATATCTTATTTGTTGTGCATTTACACTGATAGAAGTTATAACTATCGATAATGCAATAAAATTTCGTAACACTCTTTTCATATCTTTAATTTTTGATTAGTGCCACAATATTACAATTTTTTTTAATATAGTTCAAAAAGTATTGATAAATATATCATTCTTCCGATATATGGACCACCATAGACTTCGTAATGCTTATTATCTAGTAAGTTTGATGCCCCTAATTTTAAAGTTGAGTTAAGATTAGTAAATTTCTTACTAATTTGAAGGTCAATTAGATCATATGTAGGCACAAATCCTGTAAATTGTGGTGAACCTTCATATTCAAATCCTTGTACCCATTTATAATTAATACTAAACCCAAATTCTCTTAATAATTTTGTATTTTTATTAAAATGAATATCTCTTCCCACTAGCCCTATATTATATTTATACTCTGGAGTATTATATGCAGGTATTATTGGATCTTCAGTGCCTTCTTCGTTTATTTTATTCCATGAAAAGTTAGCGTTAATTGTATAGTTTGGGTTTATAAAATAATTCATACCTAATGAAGCTCCTTGTGTTGTCACAGTATTTGTTGCATTAGCTGCTATTCTGTAAGCTCTTATTGAGGGTAATAAAGGAGAGTAGTTTCCATCTTGTTCATAATATTTAAATTTCATACCAATTTTATATCCAATAAAATCTGTATAACTAGAATAGTAATAATTTGCATCTAAATACAGTCTATCAAAAAGTGTTGTTCTGTATCCGAATTCAATTGATTTTGTTTTTTCAGGTCTAATTGGGTCTATCGCAAAGAATTTTAGGCTATCAATATGTGGAATTGCTGGTAGGTAATAATTAATTAATGATTGCACTGTTACCATATTTTCTTGTGAATTATCAAAATGAGGTCCATCATCTGAACCATGTCCAGAAAGGTTGCCTATTAAAATTGCTCTTCCTGCGTTGTAAAATAGATATTGGTCACTTAGTGTAGGGTTTCTTATTGCTGAAGAGAAAGATATTCTTGCAATATCATTGTCATTTGGTTTATATACTACAGATAGGGCAGGAGAGAAGAGAAAATTATAATTTTCATTCTTATCTAATCTAAAAGTTCCATTAAGCTTTAAATAATCTCCATATAAGTCCTTCTCTATTCCGGAATAAACACCAAATTCTCTATTTATTATAGGTGTTTCATTTGTGTCAATAAAAATACTTCCCTGTGAATTAGGTTGATATATTCTCATATTTGCTCCAATCTTTATTTTTTCTGAACTTGTATTAAATTGATATTCACCATGTATATGATTTAGTGCTGATTTATCATAAAATCCTGTCCCACCTTCATAGAATGAAGTTTTTGATGTAATTTCTTTTAATGCCTGGTTAAATTCATTTGTGCCAGGTATTAATAAAAATTCATCTGCAATATTTCTAGCATCATTATGACCTGCAATTATATCATTAGTATTTTCAAGCAATACTGAATCGCTTAAAATGTACCATTCTTCAAATGTAATTGTGTCCCCCATAAATCCCCAAATAGCTTGGGGTGGGTTTCCTCCAAAACCTATAACATTTGGAGTGCCCCAGTTTACATCAGCCCATGAAAAATAATTTCTAAAGTTATTTTTATATACCGTATACCAATCTTGGTTATCTCCAGATAATTCTTGTAATTTTAAGGCAGTAAAAACTGCATCATATGAATCTCCAGCATCTTCTTTAGATCTATATAGCCTTAAAAAGTACTTATCTTTTTGATTAATTTCTAGCCTATTTTGAAAAAACTGTATGTCCTTTAAACTAAAACGATTCTCTCCTTGATATACTGTAGTTCCTGTTCCGTAATTAAATGCATAAATTAGTTCTGTATTTTCTTTTAATTTATAATGAAGAGCTGTTCCTAATTTTAGATTTCTAGTATTGTAATCTACAATATCTTTCTCCATATAACCTGTTCTATGAAACTTTCCTACTCCTGGAAATTGAATATATTTAAGATTAAGGTTAGATCCCATATCATTTATATTACCATCTGTATCTTCATCGCCATAACGATTTACAGCATCATATCCTCCAGGATTATTTTTATCTGTATTAGTTCCATCTACTGCTGATAAATTATTTGCTTCCCAATCATAAGCTTCCATGTAAGAAAAGTTAATTTTATAAGCAAATTTTTCTTTGCCATTTTTATTATTAAAAACTTCTGATAACCTAAATGAGCTCTCAAATAAATTTCGACTTCCAAGTTTATATGATACTGAAAGTCCAGGTTTTATAAATGGGTTTCTCGTAGTCATACTGATAACACCATTAAATGCATTCGGCCCATAATAAGCAGAACTAGCACCTTGTATAATTTCAACTTTCATTACATCTAATTCAGAAGATCCTAAGAAGTTACCTAATGAAAAATTTAATCCAGGTGCTTGATTATCAACACCATCAATAATTTGTAAAGATCTTACAGGAGAAGTGCTATTAAATCCTCTTGTGTTTATAATTTTAAAACCTAAGCTAGCAGCAGTAATATCTACACCTTTTAAAGCACCAAGTCCATCATAAAAGTTTGCTGATGGTGTTTCTTTTATTGCAATTATATCCATTGCTTCAACTGTTAATGGTGATTCCTTTTGTTTTTCAGTTAATCTACTATCAATTATTCGGACTTCATTTATTGCTCTACTATCTGGACTTAATTTCAGTATTAAATTATTCTTATTTATATCTATTATAAAATCTTCTTTTACATAACCTATAAAGCTAACAGTTAATATAATAGGAGCTTTATATGAAGATAAATTTAAGGTAAACTCTCCATTTACATTTGTTGCAGTTCCTTCATTTGTACCTTTAATAATTATATTGGCGCCAATCAATAATTCATTTGATAGTTTATCTTGAACTTTTCCAGTTAATATATTTTGACCTATTATTTGCTGACAATAAAAAATTAAAAAAATAGTAATAATTTTATTCATATAGAATAATTAAATATGTTCGCAAAATACAATTTTTTATATTGATCAAATGGCAAAAGTAATTTTCAATCATAAGTTAGTAGATAAAAAAGATCTTAATATTACAATAGATAATAGATCCTTCTTATATGGTGATGGATTATTTGAAAGTATTAAAATTATAAATGGAAAACCTTTTAATCTAATAAATCATCTTAATCGTTTAATTAAGATATCATCATTAATAAATCTTGAATTGAATATTAGTATTGAAGAATTTGAAAGCATGATATTTAATTTAATTAAAAGTAATGATATTAGAAATGGTGGGATTATAAAAATTATAATATATAGAGAAGCTGGTGGTAAATATTTACCTAAAACTAATAAATCTTCATTTATAATTTTATCTAAATTAACAAGTAATAATATTTTTAAATTAAACTCTATTGGTTTAAGCTTAGGAATATTTAGAGAGCATCTAAAACAGAAAGGAACTTTATCTAATTACAAGACAACTAGTGCTATTCAATCAGTTTTATGTTCAATAGATGCTAAAAATAAACAAAAAGATGATTGTTTAATGTTAAATTCTGATTCCAATATTATTGAAAGCTCAAACTCTAATCTTTTTTATATAAATAATAATAATATTTATACTCCCATATTGTCTGAAGGGTGTGTTGATGGTACAATGAGGAATATAATTTTAGGTTTTGGTGATTTGAAATTAACTGAAAAGATTGTATCATTAGAAGATATTCTATCCTCTGATGAAGTTTTTCTTACTAATGCAGTCCATGGAATAAGATGGGTGTCTAGTATAGAAGAAAAAATATTTTCACAGTATACTTTTGCAGAATTAATGATTAATAGACTAAATAAATTAGTTTAGGAATGGATCTGAAGGTAGATTTGTCCAGATAGCATATTTTGAATCCATTTTTTTTATAAAAGAGCTCCACAGCTCTTTGTTGGAGGTTAATCTCATACAGTCTTCAGCATTTGAGGATGCAGTTATCCATGAATTACTTCTAATCTCAGAAATTAATTGTCCTTCATCCCAACCAGAATAACCTGCAAAGAATCTCATATTACTATTATTAATCTTATTTTCTTTTACTAATTTTAAAACCATTTCAAAGTCTCCACCCCAATAAAGATTTTTCATAATTTCTTGAGAACCGCTAATTTCTTTTCCTAATGTATGTATATAATGAAGAGAATTTCTTTCTACTGGACCCCCAATATATATTGGAAAACTTGATTTTGGGAATTTCTCAATTAGATGATGAACTTTAATTTTAGTTGGTTGATTAAGAATAAAACCAACACTTTCTGTTTTACTATGAACAGCTAGTAGAATAACTGAACGAAAGAAATTTGAATCATCCATAGATGGTTCAGAAATAAGCAATCTACCTTTTTCTGGTTTTAACATTTATGCCGTATATTTTTATTAGTTTTGGAGCTAATTTATAATAAATGGTAGACGAAATACAAAATAAGATCAAAAATTTACGAGAAGATTTTAACAAATATAGTATTGACTTTAATAAGCTTCCTAATGATCCAATAGAATTATTTAGTAGCTGGATTGATAGTGCTTTAGAAATAAATAATGAATCAATATCTTTTATTTTATCTACAGTTAATAAAGATAGGGTCCCAACATCTAGAGTGCTTTTATTAAGAGGATTTGATGAAAAAGGCTTTGTATTCTATACAAACTACACAAGTTCAAAGTCTCTAGATATTACTTTTAATCATAATGTAGCTTTAAATTTCTTTTGGCCAAATTTGCAGAGACAGATTAGGATTATTGGAATTGCAAATAAAGTATCTAATGATGAAAGTGATTCATATTTTTATTCCAGACCTAGAGATAGTCAGATAAGCGCCTGTGTATCAGAACAAAGCTCTATTATTGATATTGATAAAAACTTTACAGATTTAGTAAATGAATTTAAAACTAGTTATGAGGGAAAAGATATTATGAGGCCAAAAAATTGGGGTGGATACAGAGTATCACCTAATTCTATAGAATTCTGGCAAGGAAGACCATCTAGACTTCATGATAGAGTTAAGTATATAAGAGATGATGATCATTGGGATAAAAATAGACTTTCCCCCTAGATTTTATAATTATTATCTATAAATCTCTTTTCTATCATATTGTAATCTTTTAAACTATTCCTTAACCAATTTAACATAACGTCATCTTGTTCTTTATCCGTTAGCCTCCAATCAATTCTAGATTTACGTATTTTTATAAATATAGAATTAATACAAAGTGCAGCTGCAACAGATATATTATAGCTTTCAGTAAACCCGAACATTGGAATATTTACTATCTCATCTGAATGTTCAATTGCTAAATCTGAAAGCCCATCCAGTTCACTTCCAAATAGTAATGCAATTTTATCTTTTGTAAACTTAATTTCATGAACTGACTGCTCTGCATGTGGGCTTGTTGCTATTATTCGATATCCTTTACTTTTTAGTTCTTTTATGCATGTAATAGTATTATTATCATACTTGTTATAAAAGTTGTGCGATATCCATTTACTAGAACCAAGAGATATATTTGGATTAGTATTGTAAGTATTATTATTTTCAATTATATGAATATTTTGTATACCAAAGCAATCTGCAGTTCTAAGAACTGCACTTGCATTTTGTGAATGAAATATATCTTCTAGAATAATAGAAAGATAATTAGTTCTGTTTTGTAAATTTCTTTTTAATAATAAGTTTCTTTCTTTAGTTATAAAACCAGAAAGATATTCTATCATTTTCTTTTTTTCAGCTTCATTCATTATATAGCAGTAAAACTATCTTTAATATTATTTCCTGATAAAAAATCCTTTATTGACATTGGTTTTTTACCTTCAGCTTGTAATTTTAGTATGCTAATAAAACCATCAATTACAGCAACTTTAAGTTTTGACTTATTATCTGTTAATAAACTTCCAATAGCCATTGAATGCTTAGATATACTAAATCTAGATTGTAATAATTTCATTCTTATCTTCTTTTCATTTTCAATAACTAAATAAAACCAAGAAGAAGGACAAATAGAAACATCTTTAATTATATTATTATTCTCCAGAACAGGAGATAAACCTCTAATTAAATTATGAATTTCATTAGCTGATTTATTCCAGTCTATTTTAAGGATTTCTTTATTTAATTTAGGGGCAAGAGAATATGATTTATTATTTATTTGTTTTATACCTAATGATCTTTTATTAATACACATAATTGTATCTAAAATGAGGTTTGCTCCTTTCCTTAGCATTATATTATGTAAAGATGCTGCTGTAATTTCATTATTTAAATTAATTTCTTCTTGAAGTATTATATCTCCTGAATCAATTTTATTATTTATAAAGAATGTTGATAGACCTGTTTTCTCTTCACCATTGATTAAAACCCAGTTAATTGGTGCAGCTCCTTTATAATTTGGTAAAAGAGAAGTGTGTAAGTTAATACATCCATATTTTGGTAACTTCCATATTATTTCAGGAAGTTTTCGGAAAGCTACAACTATAAACAAATCAGCATTAAGATTCTCTAATTTTTTAATAAAATTTATGTCTTCCAGATTATGAGGTTGAATGTTTATAATATTTAATTCATTTGATTTTATTTTTACAGGTTGAGGTTTAATTTCCCTACCTCTTCCTTGAACACTATCTTTAGAAGAAACTGTCGCAATTACATTGAATTTATTATTGATACTTTCTAAAATATGAGAAGAAAAAGAAGGATTACCAAAGAATATAATCTTCATTACTTAAGATTTATTGAAGTTAATTATTATTTCAAAAATAGATATTTTATTTATATACAAATAAAGTTATTTATTTATTATCTTTTTCTCTACACATACATCGCATTTTCCACACATAATATTATGCTTTTCACCAAAATACTCTAGTAGTTGAATAGATCTACAAGTCTCTTTATTCTGTATATATTTTGTTACTAAATCAAGTTTTCTTATAATTAATTCTTTTTTATTCTCTAGTCTGTCTTTTGGTATAATTATATTATCTGAATCACACCGATTATTTGTGAATATTATTCTAGGTGAATTGTTTTCTGGTATATAATCAACAATGTTTAATTTATGTAATCTTTTAAGTATATCAATTATTTTCTCTAATGTACTATTAAATTTTGAAGCTAATTTAAGTTCATCTATTTTGATGTAACTTTCATATAATCCACTATAAGAACGTAGTAGTAATTTAATAAACGAATCATAATATGAATTTGATACTTGGAATCTATATAGTTCTTGATTATTAACAATTATATGTAATTTAGATCTAGAATAGTTATAATCTGTTAATCTAATTAACCCTTCATTTTCAAGATATTTAATAATATTATAAGTTTTATATATTTCAAGATTATATCTTCTACAGAAGCTGATTATCTCAAAATTGAAACTTTTACCAAAACCAGTATCAACTGCTATATGAAAATTATCAGCTATTTTTTGGTAGCATGTTCGAATCTCATTTTCAGTTGGAAATTTATTAAGTAAAAATTTTTTTAAATTATTTATTTCATCTTTTTGTTTAATTAATATAGCATATGCTAATTTTCCATCTCTTCCTGCTCTTCCTACCTGTTGAAAATATGACTCAATAGAATATGGTATATTTAGATGAATGACAACTCTAACATTCTCTTTATTTATTCCCATTCCAAAAGCATTAGTAGCCACCATAACTCTTATTTGACCATTGTACCATAATTCCTGTTTCCTTTCTCTAATCTTAATTTCAAGTCCTGCATGATAATAATCGGAAGAAATTTTATTATCTTTGAGAAACATAGATATTGCTTCAGTTTCCTTTCTGCTTTTTGTATAAACTATAGCGCTAGTCTTAAAATGTTCTAATAAATTAAGAAGTTTATTTTTTTTATTTTTAGATTCAATAATAACATATGAAAGATTATCTCTATTAAAAGAAGCCTTTAATAAGTTGTTTTTTCTAAACTTAAGTTTATTCTGAATATCATCAATTATATCTTCAGTTGCAGTAGCAGTAAGGGCTAGTATTGGAACATTAGGTTTTAGTTCTCTGATTTTAGATATTTTTAAATATGATGGTCTAAAATCATAACCCCATTCAGTTATACAATGTGCCTCATCAACTGTAATTAAATTTATATTCATCTTATTGATACTATTCTGAACTAATTTCATTTCTAACCTTTCAGGTGATATATATAAGAATTTATAATTACCATTAATACAATTGCCTAATGCAACTTCTATTTCGTGTAAGCTCTTTTCTGCATTAATCGACACAGTTTTAATACCTTTAGATTTAAGATGTCTGACTTGGTCATGCATTAAGGAGATTAAAGGAGTAATAATTATACATATACCATCCTGTATTAATGAAGGTATCTGGAAACATATAGACTTGCCACCACCAGTAGGTAATATAGCTAATGTGTCATTGCCAGTTATTACCGATTCAATTATTTCTTTCTGAAGTGGTCTAAAGTTTGTATACCCCCAATACTTGATTAGTATTTGTTTTGGATCTAACATTTTCTACGAAATTAATTAAATTATTCGATATTAACTTATGATCTTGGATGAAACGAAATAATTGCTTCTCTAAGGTAATCTTTATCAAGGTGAGTATATATTTCAGTAGTAGTAATACTTTCATGACCTAACATTTCTTGTACAGCTCTTAAATCGGCTCCACCTTTTATTAGATGTGTAGCAAAAGAGTGTCTGAATGTATGTGGGCTTATTTTTTTCCTTAAGTTAATCTTCACAGATAATCTTTTAATAATTGTAAATATCATAACTCTAGAAAGTTGTTTTCCTCTTCTATTAAGAAATAGTATATCATCATAACCTCTTTTTACAGATTGAAAATTTCTTTTTTCATCTAAATATATATTAAGATATTTAATTGCAGTATCACCTATTGGAGATAACCTTTCTTTATTACCTTTCCCAATAACTCTAATAAATCCTTCTTTTAAGTTTATGTTTGAAAGCTTTAATGTGATTAGCTCTGTAACACGTAATCCACAACTGTATAATATCTCTAACATCGCTCTGTTTCTACTACCTTCATTTTTACTTAAGTCAATAGCTTCAATAAGTAAATCAACCTCTTCTATTGTAAGTATATCAGGTAGTTTTTGACCAACTCTAGGAGATTCCAATAACTCTGAAGGGTTCGTATTAATATAATCTTCAATCAATAGATATTTATAAAATGCTTTAATACCTGATATTATTCTACATTGAGTTCTAACTGAAACTCCACTTTTACTAATATTATTTACAAATTTAGATAGATCATTTTTTTGAATTTGGAGTTGATTTTTATTTATTTTTCTGGCGAAATTTGCTAATTTTTTAATATCACGTATATATGCATCAACAGAATTTGGAGATAGTGATCTTTCAATCTCCAAGTAACTTTTAAAACCTAAAATTGTAGTTTCCCAACTCATTTTTTTAAATTTGCTTATTATGAGAGTTATTATTATTAACGGTCCAAATTTAAACTTATTAGGCAAAAGAGAGAAAAGTATCTATGGAGATATTTCATTTGAAGATTATTTTAATAATTTAAAACTCAATTTTCCGAAAATAAGACTTGAATATTACCAAAGTAATATTGAAGGGAAATTAATAGATAAAATACATGAAGTTGGTTTTGAGTATGATATGATTCTATTAAATGCAGGTGGTTATTCACATACCTCAGTATCAATAGCAGATGCCATTAAAGCAATTGAAACACCAGTAATAGAGGTACATATAACAAATATTTATTCTAGAGAAAAATATAGAAATAAATCACTTTTAACATCTAATTGTAAAGCTTTAATTTGTGGTTTTGGTCTAGAATCATACAGACTTTGTTTATTAAGCTTATAAATCAGAGAAACGCTTAATGCCTTGTATTTTATTTTTAATTATAATACTATAATTTTTCTTCCCACTTAATTCTCTTCTTTGGATTATTTTATTATGTTTTTTTATAAGTTTAGGAATCGAAAAATAAAAAATAATATGTGCCTTAACTATTGCTATTAGATGTGACACACCATTTTTTTGATTAAGGAAGGAAATTGCAGCTATTGCATCTAATATCAGACGTAATGGGATAATAATTAATATGTCAGAAAATTTCATATTTTTTATGAGCATAAATAAGTTGTTTCTGAAATTAAGATATGTTTTATATGATGAGTTTGCATTTAACGTCCCCCCTCCAACATGAAAAACTTTTGATTTAGGTTCAACCATTATTTTATAGCCATTATTTTTCAATCTCCAGCATAAGTCAATTTCTTCCTGATGAGCAAAAAAATCTTCATCAAAACCATCTATCTCCCAGTATGCATCAGATCTAATAAAAAGACATGCTCCAGTTGCCCAGAAAACTTCTAAGTTATTATCATATTGCTCATAATCTTCTTCTAAGTGTTCAAATATTCTACCTCTACAAAATGGGTAGCCAAATAAATCTATATAACCACCACACGCACCAGCATATTCAAATCTATTCTTGATTTTATAATCTAATATCTTTGGTTGACATGCAGCAATATCTTTATTCTTTTCCATTAAGCTAATTATAGGTTCAATCCAATTCTCACTTACTTGAACATCTGAATTTAATAGAATATAATACTTTGAGTTAATACTCTTAAGCGCCTTATTATAACCACCGGCATAACCATAATTTTTTTTATTATAAATTATCTTTATATTAGAATATTTATCTTTAAGAAAATCAATTGAATCATCATTTGAACCATTATCTGCAACAATTATTTCTGCTATCTCACTATATTTAATAGTGGTTGGTAAAAATTTTTCTAGCCAATTTCTACCATTAAGATTTAATATTATGATAGCTATTTTTATCTTTTGTGTTTCCATCTTTTATGACTCCATAACCAATATTCTGGTCTGTTTATTATATCTTCTTCTAATTTATTTGTAAATTTCGTTGTTATTTCGCCGTACTTTTCATCTTTTGGCTTATCCGTTATTAGTGAATATTCAACCTCATATACACCTCTCTTCTTTTTTCTTATAGTAGTAAATATAACTGGGAGATTATATTCTTTTGAGTATTTTTCAACACCAAAAGCTACAGCAGTATCTTGCTTGAGAAACTCTAACCAATATGCCTTATCTGGATTAGTTGGATTCTGATCTGAACCAAAAACTATCATTTTTGGCTTTATAGTTTTTTCTTCAAATGACTTTTTTGTTTTTTTCATTGGTATTAACCGTGTTCCAAACTTTGATCTTGATTTATATATTTTAGAATTCATAAATTTATTTGACAATGGTTTATATATCCCAATACAAATATGATTAGAAAATAGTGAGAATCCTTGCCCATATATTTCCCAGTTGTTATAATGCCCACCAACTAGTATAATATCCTGATTTTCTTTGGCGTATTTATTAGTAAATTCAGGATCTTTAATAATTAATCTATCTTTAATCTGTTCTTCAGATATTGTAAAACATCTAATACTTTCTAATATTAGATCACAAAAATGACTATAGAATCTTAACATAATAATATTTATTTCATTTACAGTCATGTCAGGAAATGAATTTTTAATATTATTAAAAACGATATTTTTCCTATATTTTATTATCCTAAATACCACAAAACATAAAAGATTTGATATAAAATATAATAACCTATAAGGCAAATATGAAATAGGGATAATAATTAAATAATAAAGTACTCTCATAATTATATATTTACAAATATACTGCTTCTATCTTGGGTTAATATAATTATTTATAAAATCATCTCCAAAAGTTGGATTACTTTGTTGTTCTAATCTATCTCTCCATTCTTGATTGCTGATTTCACCATTTACATTTGAATAAATTAATTTATAATCCTGTATACCTAGATGTTGATTTACAAAAACAAATTTACAATCTGATTGAGTATTTAATTTATAATAATGCCATATTTCATAAGGAAAATTTGCTGATGAATTATCTACTTTATGTCTACTATTTGGCGCACCATATTGAAGGTATACTCTTCCTCTATCAGTTTTGAAACCATCTAATTTCCCATTCTTAAATTCTTTATTAATAGATTTGACAACTGAATAATATCTTCTCCATTCTTGACCAGGAGATATTAGGTTTCTAGATATCCAAAAATCAAGAAAAAATTTTTGCATTAGTAATAGATTATTATATCTTTTTTGATTCTGTGCAAATACACTTTCTATATCTGTAGATATTGGATAAAGATATTCGATAAATAGTTGTAAACTATCAATATCTGTAATATTTTCAACAAATGTATTTCTAATATCTGTAGTAATAATACTGTTTTTTTGATTTATTTGCAGGTTACTTCTCTGAAAAAATCTCTTTCTCTTTATTACTAATTCATTATTAACATCTCTAATCTCTGTTACAATATTATAGTTTCCTGTATTTAATGTCTGTATTGGGAATAAAATTAATTTAGTATCAATCTCTTTAGTTATCATTCTTTTTGATTTATTAAAATCAATTAATTTTAAGTTATTTTCATAGGTTTCAATATATGTATTTAATAAATATTTTTTATTAGAAAAGTAACTATTACTATTATAGATTTCAAAATAAAGGAACATAGTGTCCTGTTGTGGCGGAAAAAAAGTCGAAACATAAGGAAACATATCAATACCATTCTTTGTGATTTTATTAATATATTCAGTTTTTTTAAATTTTTCAATGAATGTGATATCAGAAATAGACAATGAATCATTATTAAAGTCTATATTAACTCTTTCATTTAATATTAATTCATTATTAAATCGATTATGCAAGTCATTTACTTTAACTTCTAACTCATATTCACCATTTTTGAGTGCAATTCTCTGTTGTTCAATAAATAATAGATTATTATTTGTACTATCATTGAAATATGGGCTTTTTAAAATGTAATGATCATTATATATTGATTTTTTGGTATCAGTAATATTAATTACAATATCTAGTTCCCCGTAATATTTTTTATTCTCATCCATAATTAATTTAATACTATTTGCATCAAAGGACATATAAATCTCAATATAACTATTATTATCAGGAGTGTTAAATATTGATGTATATAAAAAACCATTTAAGTTCTGTCCAGAAATGCAGACTGATATAATATTAGTAATTATAAATAAACTTAATTTATTCTTCATGATGCTAAACTAATAAAATTACACTTATTATATGCTAACAAAAATTAAACACTAATAAAGATTTTCAATTGTTAAATATTTCTATTTTTGCTGCCAAATAATAGGAGAGATGGCAGAGTGGTCGAATGCACTGGTCTTGAAAACCAGCGTACAGCAATGTACCGGGGGTTCGAATCCCTCTCTCTCCGCAAAGAAAAC
>MDTG01374407.1_pt1 | contig 30656 bp, 34 predicted proteins | sample 811421 | NCBI WGS metagenome assembly MDTG01 (sample SAMN05326645, study PRJNA326480) | marine metagenome | isolation source: seawater | place: Pacific Ocean: South East | collected 2011 | reverse complement strand
ACCATTAAGACTGAGGGGAGGGGAAATGGTAAAAATACTCGTAGAATAATAAACCCCGCCACAAGGGCGGGGACTAACAAAAACAAATAATTTATCTCCTTATCGGAAAACTATTGATTCTTCAAAATTAGTTTAATGATTTAGTTGATTAAAACAAATACCCATTTCGTGTATGTTTTTTCGGAATATTAGAAAAAACGATCTTGGTTTTTGACAACATTGCAGAATTGCCTATTTTAATTGAGTTATTGATAATCCAGATTAAGTCCGATTATAAGAATTTTCTTAATTCGGTCTTTAAAACAATACTTTGATATAACTTCAACAATATAAAGTCTTTAGCGTCACCATGAAACGATACCTCCTCAACTTACTTTTTATACTGGGATTATTTTCTTGTAATAATCCAACTGGCTCTGATCATGAAGAATGGATTGCTCTATTCAACGGGAAAGATTTATCGGACTGGACAGTCAAGTTTGCAAATCAGGATTTAAACGTCAACTTCCAAAACACTTTTAGGGTTCAGGACAATATGATCCGCATCGCATACGACGCTTACGATAACTTTGATGATGCTTATGCGCATTTGTATTACAAAACCCCCTATTCTTGTTACAAACTTCGATTTGACTACCGTTTTATTGGGGAACAGGTAAAAGGAGGGGAGGATTGGAATTTGCGAAACAGCGGGATAATGTTACATTCTCAGTCGGCTGAAAGTAACGACTACGGACAGTTTTTTCCCGTTTCTATTGAAATTCAATTGTTGGGAGGATTGGGCGCTGAGGATCGAAGCACGGGAAATGTTTGTACTCCAGGTACTGCCTTAGTTATTGAGGGAACCACCAATTATCAGCATTGTATTGATTCTAAGTCTAAAACATATCACGGTGATCAATGGGTAAGTGCTGAAGTAGTAGTATTGGGAGGAGAAAGCATCTTCCATTTGATCGAAAACGACACAGTACTCCAATATCAATGTCCTCAAATAGGAGGAGGTTTTACCAACCCCAAAATGGGTGATCTCGACTGGACATCAAGGGGCATAGATGAAAGTAAAGCATTTTGGGAGCAGCGCGCAGGAGAAATCCTAACACAGGGATACATCGCACTGCAGGCGGAGAGTCACCCCATTGACTTTAGAAATATCAAATTATTAAACCTTTGTGGCTGTAAAGATCCTAAAGCTAAAAACTACAAATCTTACTTTGCCAAAGCAGACAATTCAAAGTGTATGTATTGAAAAAGATTGAAAAAATTTATTTTTTTTATTTTGCTGTAATTTTCTTTTTGAGTTGCAACAACAGTGGGGAGGATTTTTTTAACAAAGAAAAGTCGTCCTGTAGTAAGAATCTCGTAGCGAAAACCTTGTTGTATGACGGTGAAAACAGAGAATATATTTTATTTATTCCTGAAAATTATGAGAGTACTTCTGCTCTTCCTTTGGTATTTAATTTCCACGGCAATGGGGAAGTTGCAAGCGATTATATGATGCGGGCGGACATGCGTACTGAGGCTCAATCTAATCCTTTTATTTTGGTCTATCCACAAGGGAGTTGTTTAAACGCAAGTACGCATTGGAATCCCTGTCCAATTGGTGAAGACAACAAAAGCGATACCGATGATTTTGGTTTTTTTGAAAAACTACTCAAGGTGATTTCTGCTTCTCATAATGTGGACAGTAACCGAGTCTATGCTGTGGGATACTCAAATGGAGGCATGATGGCCTATGGTCTCGCCCATTATAAAAGCAATCTAATTGCAGGCGTGGCCTCCGTTTCTGGGGTAATGTTGGATTGTACAAGCACCCCCCAGCACCCCATGCCAGTGCTTCACCTCCACGGTACATCGGATCCAGTAATCCCCTATCAGGGTAACAATTATTATGCTTCAGTGGACCAAGTCATTAACCATTGGATTGGGTTTAACAATACAACTACAGACCCTATTATCCAGTCCTATAACACTGCGGGAATGCGTATCGAACATGCGGTATACGATCAAGGGGATCGCAGTGTTGCCGTTGAACATTACAAATATATAGGAGGAGAACACCTTTGGTTTGAAACTACTGTGGAAGGTCAAAATACAGCCTCATTGATTTGGAACTTTCTGTCGCAATATGATCTCGACGGACGCATTGAACAATAGTAGGCAATTGGTTTATAAATATAATTTTGCCCCTGCGAATTAAACTCCCTGTCAGTTAGTGTTCTTTACCGTAATGATCTCGGATCAAGTCTTTTCCAAAGTCGCCTTTGAACTCTCTCCAAACCGCGTGGATATGGTTTCCATTATTTTGGGAATTGTCATACTCAATTAAAAAATTTGCACCTTGTATTCTGTAATAATGGGCTTTAAGCTTTTTTGTAGCTCCGGCCCAGCTAAAGGTAATGGCATTCCAATCTTCGGCAGCCAGCAGGGCTTCAGCTCTTTTTGCTACGAGTTTTTCCATCCGCTCAAGGTGGTGGTAGACGATTTTTTTGAGTAATTTCTGTTGTGAGTGGTTCAATTCACTGTAGTTGATCCCATTTTTTTTTATAAATGATGCCGAAACATGATTTTCCGTTAGGATTTCACCATAGGTTTTGGCGCTGATCAGGGTTTTTTTAAACTGTTTTTCGGATAGTGCGTTTATCAATTTCAAGCCCCTGTCGTGGTCGCTTTTTAAAACCACCTTTCCTTTATCTGGGCCTATGGGAATCACGCCAGGGTTTGACCCCCAAAAAGCTGGGGCAAAGGCAATCTCATCGGGGGAGACGGTAAAATTGAGGGACAAGTGGTGTCCTTCAAATGACCAGGCCCAAGTGGCATCCTGTTTTGGAGTACCATAAAAAGCGAGATAATACTTTGTTGGATCTCTTTTCTCAGGATTGTTTTCTACAGCGGCGAGATAGTTTTCTAATTCTATGATTTGCTCCATTTGGTCATACCCACTATCGCTGAGGAAGGCGTCTAAAAGCGCATAGGTCTTTTCGATCTGATCGGGAGTCATTTGTGAAAGTGGCAATCCCTCTCGCTTAAAAGAAGAGTGAGGGAGGTAGTGCCAGCGTATTTTAGCAGGGGCATCAAAGCTAAAAGTGGCCTGATCTTTTTGATCGGTATAAAAGCTGTTTAGCAATTCAGAAGCTTGGGGAACTGGATCGAAAATATTCTGAGATAAGGCACAGCCCATTCCTAACAAATAGATAAAAAATAGCTTTTTCATTGGATCGGTTAATTGTATTGGCCAGACTGTTTCCGCTGAAAAGATTCAGTACTGGTTTGTTGTTTTTTTTTAATGGTAGAGAAATTTCATCTGCTTAAAGTTATCATAAATGTACCAAAATAACAGAGCAAGATTATTTTTTTCCATAAAACAGGTGTTAAGATTTTTAATTTTTTCTACAATGGCGCGACTTTAAATTGATTAATTCACAATAAAATTAAAGGTTTTTTGAAGAAAGTTTTATTATGATAGAAGTAATGGGGGAATTGTAAAAATACGCTACTTCAATTTATAATTTTGCGCTGGTTAAAAAAAGGATGGAGGTAAAGAAAAAAGATCGAAAATTTCTCTCTGCACTCAAAAAGGTGTACAAAGGAGTCACTGGACTTCCAAAACCTACAAATGCCCTCCAAGTTAGACGGTTGTGCAACCATTATATTAGAATCGCGTTTTCCCATTCCAATTTTCAAATCAAGGGTTCTGAGTACCTCCCCTACGAAAAAAACTCGATTTTTATTTACAACCACCTCAACAATCACCCCTATTATACTGAAGATGAAGGTTTTCAAATAACACTGGACAGTCATTTTATCAGCAGCCTAATTTTGGAGAAGTATTACAATGACTCCGGCATTCGGGTGGTAAGATATTCCCTACCCGAAGAAGTAAATCACAAAGCCTATTATGAGCGATTGAATTACATCAGGGTCTATTCTGAAAACTACATTCCTGAGGGTCTCGAAAAGGAGGAAATTGTTTCCATTAACAAACGCTTTTATGCCCAGGCCATTGATCATTTAAACCAAGGTTCAGGAATAGTCTTAAGTCCCGAGGGGTATTCCTATCCCACCAATAGTTCTCCTGGAATATTTCGGCCAGGCGCTTTCAAGTTGGCTTGTATGATGAATCCCCAGCCATTAATCGTTCCACTAGTTTTAGCCAATTTTGATCAGCTGTCTTCAAAATCAACATTCAAATGCGAGATCAAGGCTCCATTTAGACTCAGTGACTGGGGGGTTACCAACAGCGATAATGCTTCTTTTTTAGAGGCTGTCAACACTCTAAATCACCAATATAAAAAATGGGTGATGGATTTGAAAAGTGAAAAAAATGGCTTTGAAGGTGAAATTGCGGCACTGGAGGATAAAATTAAGATTCACAAACAGAAAGATAATATTGTTGTTTTTTATGGGAGTTCTACCCTGCGTTTGTGGAAGACTACTGAAGAAGATTTCCCCAATGTCAAAATATTAAACCTCGGTTTTGGTGGGGCATTTATTGACTCTTTGTCGGAATATTTCGATCGTTTATTTCGCTACATAGTCCCCAAAACCATCGTCCTTTATTTGGGGGGAAACGACGTGAGTTTGGATTTGAGCGTTGAACAAATTTTTAATGATATAAGAACTTTGATTTTAAAAATACACCGTAAATTTCCCGACGCCAAGATCCTCAATCTCTGCATAAAACCCTCTTTGGAACGCGCTCATCAATTGCAAAAAATAGCAACCATCAATCGCATGATGATGGAGGAATCTCAAAGGTTGTTTTACTTAAAACAAATAGATTTTTACCACACGATATTAAACGACGGTAAGGTAGACCAGCAATACTTTCTACAAGATGGTTTACACCTAAATCAAAAGGGGTATAAGATTCTTAGAAATGCCTTGAAACCCCATTTTAATTAAAGCTGTTTAGCTTTTTTAGTTCCATTAGCAGTAGCGCTAATTCTCATCTAACAATTGCTGAATATCTTTTTGAAGTTGGAGTATGTCCGTTTTTAGCGTTGCATTATATATTCCCCTGAGTCGCAGCTGAGGATCTACTAACACCACATGTTCGGTATGAAGAAATTCAGTGCTGTCCTTGGTATAGCCCAGGTTTTTTTCGGCAAAATAAGATCTTCTGGCCAATGAATAGATCTCGTTTTTATTTCCTGTCAACAGATGCCAATTTTTTGCTTTTATGTCGTAACTCGCAGCAAATTCCCTAAGCGCAGGGATGGAATCCATCCATGGTGTGACGGAAAAAGAAAGTATGGTAAATCGATCCTCGTCTTTAAAGGCATTGGCAATTACCTTGAGGTGATTGGTCATTATGGGACAAATACTGGTGCAACGGGTAAACATAAAATTCGCAATGTGCACTTTTCCCCTTACATCATCGAGACCAACCCATTTATCCTTTTGATTGGTGGCTGTAAAATTTTCAATTTTGTGATCAATTTTTTCTAAGACCTCAGCAGGGCGGTCCGTAAACAAAGGGGTAAATTCTGGAGTATTGTAGTAGGGCAGTGACTTGGGTTTGTCACAGCTGAAGAACAGTATTAAACCCAATAATTTAATTGATGCCTTCTTTAACATTAACACAGTTTTTGGTTCCCAAAAGTCCATAACGTCGGTTATTTTTTATCAAATAATTACTTCTTATAGTACCGTTGTCATACCATAATTGTTGTCTGCCTAATTCCTGTCCATCACTATAATTAAGAAATTTAATGATTTGACCTTTGCGGTTCCACGCTTTTAAAGTACCGTGATAAGCGTCATTTTTCAAGTGGTATTCAAAAGCCATGTTTCCATTGTCCCAATACCGAATGTGGCGCCCCTCTTTTTTTCCCGTCTTGTATGTCCTCTGCTCAAATAATAAATTATTGGGGTAAAATTTTTTGAAGCTTCCGTTTTTTAATCCCTCCCAATAGTGTTCTATGTACAGTGTGTCTGCTGAGCTTTGATCTAACTTAAATACTTCGCCTGAAAAGGGTTCCCCCTTGTAGAAATTTACATTCCCTTTTTGTGTCAAATTTAGTGTGTCGGCATTGGCCACTGCTAGGGACGAGGAAAAATTATGGGTGCAAGAGGTTACAAGAAAGCTTAGTAAAATAACCCAACTGCGAGACCCGACCAGGAGTACCATAGAATTGATTACCATTGATGTAGCTATCATTTTCTGCAATGTGATAGTGATATATCCCATCAGGAAAATCCTCCGTAGTATTTGTGTCCGTGATACACATCAAGGTCATTGTTGATTACTTTGCTCCCGTTCTCTTCAGGGCCATAGACAAGAAAACCGTCCAATAAAAATCCGAGCAGTGCTTCTTTACCATTTTCTTGGGTCAGAAAAAGAGGTTCAATATGGTAGTGGTAGGTGTCAAATCTTTTCGGGTGACCGTTGAATTGATCAAAAGGGTCTATTTCATTGGTCAAAGGCAGATTGGTGCCAGCATACTGATTGGAAAGCGCTACCCCATTGATTGCTACTCCCATAGGAACCAGTCTGGTATTACTTTTGTTGCTGGCCTCTCGGGTATGTAACGGAATTTTATAAGTGACGTCATATACATTGATTCGGTTGGTATACAGATGGAAAATGGGGATGTTACCTGAATAGTTTTCATACAACGGATCAGAGGAATTGAAATAAGGACTCCCGTGATCTGGGGTGCCATTTACATTGATGGCTAAAAAGTCATCGGCGATAGAGATTTGAGATGCCCCGTAGATTTTTTTACAAACTTCTGGGACTTCCTCCCCTATGGCATGAACCTCACCTTCCATTTGGCTATCGGATTTACTGCAGTGAGAAAAAAGCATTAGCGAGAACAGTATCAATAGTCTTTTAAACATTATTATATTTTTAAATAAACCGTCTGAGAAAACAAAAACCCTAATAAAGTGAAATTATAAACTCAGTTTTTCTTTTCTCAGCTGTTCCGATTCTCTAAGTATCCATAAATATCATATTATAGTCCACACTTTTTGTTCTTGGTAGGTGAACTTTAGAGTGTTCATTGAAATGATTAAAAGTATTAAATTGATAAATAATTACATAAAATAGCAAGTCTTTTTTTTGGATTTACAGATAAAGCCCAAACCAAAAAACTTTTTAAAATTATAACTACATTTTGGCATGGTCAATAACTTTGCTTAGCCCCATTTAAAAGGTTTCCTATCTTTGAAAAATTAAAAACATCCCTAATCTTAGATGAAAAAATATTTTTGGTCCTTGTTTTCGTTTTTTTGGTCAGCTGTAATTTTATATTTAAGTTTTTTCAAACCTCTTGCCACTGAAGGAACTTCACCCTGGTTTGATCACCAGGACAAATTGGGTCATTTTGTTTTTTATGGCGTTTTAAGTCTGTCATTGATCAAGACTTTTTCTCAAGAAATAATTATTGCCAAATCCCTGAGGAATGGAATTTTAATGGCTTTCTTTTTTGGTATTTGGATAGAATTGGTGCAGCATTATTTTACAACAGACCGCGACGGAAATTTTATGGACGCATTGGCCAACGGGATGGGGGCTATCGTAGTGGGGTTGATGTTTAAAAAGTTTCGAAGACATTTTTTTTTCTTTCAAAGGGATCGTCATGGAAATTAATTTTCACAAAGTACCACTCAAAAAAAGATTTCCTTTGGCCATCAGCAGGGGAGTAAAAGGGGATTCTTGCAACCTATTTTTGTCCTACGAAAAAGAGGGGTTTACAGGATGGGGAGAGGGTGCCCCAGGAAAAAGTGAACGCGCTACTTCAGTAGAAGAAATCCAAAACCAATTGACTATATTTATAAATTCTGATACAGCTGTGCTTTCCGCAGAAAAACTCAACCTTAGGGCCAAAGAAATGAATATTTCCCCATGTGCGTATGCGGCGTTTGATATTGCGTTTTGGGATTGGAAAGCCAAAAAAGCAGGTTTGCCCCTACACCAGTTACTAAAAATACCAACCCCTAGCGTCCCAACATCCCTCACACTTGGGATCATTCCTCCCGAGCAAGTCAAGGATAGAATTACGCTCTTATTGGAAAACACTTCTGCCAAAGCCCTGAAAGTCAAGTTGGGTGCTCCCCAGGGTATTGAAGCCGATCAAGAAATATTTGCCAAAGTGCTGGAAAGTACCCAAAAGTACAACATCAAAATTAGGGTAGATGCCAACGGAGGATGGAGTACAGAAGCGGCCCTATTCATGATGCGTTGGTTGGCGGACCGCGGTGTAGATTACATAGAACAACCCTTAGAGGAAGGGCAGGAATCCGAACTAAAATACCTTTACAAAAATCGTCCGCTTCCCCTCTATATTGATGAATCCTGCCGTTTTGCTGAGGATGTGGGGAAATGGGCCGATTGTGTTGACGGCATTAATATGAAACTAATGAAGTGCGGGGGCATCACCGAAGCCCTTCAGATCATCAAAAATGCGAAAAAATATGGACTTAAAACCATGATAGGATGCATGAGTGAGTCCTCTGTTTCAATTGCCGCAGCGGCTTCCCTTTCTGGCGCCATAGATCAAATTGATTTAGACGCGCATTACAACCTGGCCCCCGACCCATCAACTGGCGTACAATTAATTGACGGCATAACCCTTCCTGATGTAACGCCCGGACATGGGGGCACACTAAAACCAGAATATTATGCTTAAATCCCATCAAAAGGTAGCGCTTTATATGGAGGGCTTTCTCCACAGCGATTATGGCAAAATGGGCCTGGGTGTTTTGCGCTATTTACATAACCCTATCGTCGGTATCATAGATACGGAGCATGCTGGAAGCAATGTCAATAAAGAATACCCAATCGATCGGGATGTGCCTATATACAAAAACTTAGAGGAAGTTATGGCTCAGGGAGCTGAAGTATTACTATTAGGAATAGCGCCATCGGGTGGGAAAATTCAGGAAGCCTGGCTTTACTTTATTAAAGACGCTTTGAGTAAAGGACTCTCGATCATCAGCGGACTACACGACACCTTGGCCGGCCGTTTTGACGAACTAATCCAATCGCCCGATCAATGGATTTGGGACGTAAGAACGCCCCAGTTTATCCCAGAAATTGCGAAGGGCCAAGCGATAAGTCTCAACAACAAACGCTTGCTTATGATTGGTACAGACATGGCTTGTGGAAAAATGACTGCGGGCCTGGAAATATACAAATGGGCAAATCAAAATCACTGCGACGCAGCTTTTGTTGCAACCGGTCAGATAGGAATCACCCTCATGGGCAGTGGTATTCCACTGGATGCCTACAAGGTAGACCACGCCTGCGGTGCTATTGAAAATATAGTGATGCAGCACCGTGATCGTTCTTTGATTGTCATTGAAGGTCAGGGCTCTCTACTCCATCCTGGGAGTACTGCAACCCTCCCACTCATGAGGGGAAGTTGCCCCACTCATATGGTCCTTTGTCACCGCGCTGACAAAAAAACCTTAAGAAACCCTGAATCCATTTCAATTCCCAACCTTAAAGATTTCATTGCCTTAAATGAATCCGTGGCCTCAGCATGCGGAACCTATGGCAGACCCAAGGTGGTCGGACTGGCGCTAAATACTGCAAAATTGTCTGAAACTGAGGCCCTACATTATGTCTCAAAATGGGAGCGTGAACTGAACCTTCCCGTCACAGATGTAATCCGTTTTGGAGTAGAAAAATTAGTCAAAGACTGGATGTAGTCATTTACAGTGATAATCTGCCGCTCTGGTAGCAATTTGATTGTCCGGCTTTACATTTACTTTATATCCCAAAGAGTTGGCCCAACCGCGGGTTGCGGAGATAAGTTTATGCGAGCTAAAACTTTCGTCGCTGTTATAGTCCATGTCAATTTCCACCCTAACACTCACCTGGTGGGTTAGCCACTCTGCGACATCTATACTCATTTCTGCCTCTTTCCAAAGCCGAGTCCACATATCCGTAATCAATGATTCTACCTTTTTGCTCAGTATGTAATGTACCCCCCTGCTTCCAAAGCGGTAGGCTATAACAGTTGCGTATTTAGAATATTTTCCTGCGTTTTGGGAATCGGACCCGATATGAATCTGGATATTAGGGTGATTTTTTAGAATACCCAGCGTGTGCTGAATAGGATCTACTCTATTGCCCTTGATGTCTTTGAAAATCCTCATAAATAAAAACCCTAAGATAGGGAAGCCATTTAAAAAATGGTTTTAATTTTGGATTAAGAATATGCTTTACAAAACTATTTTTAACCTTTTCAACTCAGGTATTTTACTTTTTTGGATGCTGCTCTTGTTTTTTCCAAAGCAGTCAATAACACAAAAAGTCATAGCCTATCCTTGGATTCCTTTGGTTATTGCTTTTGGATATCTTTATTTTATGGGGATGACTTCTGGAACTTTTTCTGCTGATTTTACCTCCCTCGACGGATTGACGGAAATGTTCCAAAACGCCAACGCTCAGGGGGTAGCAGCGGGCTGGTTGCATTATTTGGCTTTCGATTTTTGGGTCGGTTGTTGGATGCTCAAAAACAGTCAGGAGAAAGGCGTAAAACATTTGTGGATGCTGGTGCCGATGTTATTTACCTTTATGTTGGGCCCGGTTGGAATTATAATCTATACCTTAGTTTTATTGCTTCAGGGGAAACTAAAATTTTAGTCAGATGACAACCTCTTTTATCTTATTTTCATTAGCAATGGGCGTTGCCACAGGTGCTTTGGGGAGCTATATTGCAGAGAAAAAAGGGAGGGCCCACCGCTTTGGTTTTGTCATTGGCTTTCTGTTTGGTCTGATCGGGGTGCTGGGCTTACTGCTGATTCCTAAAAAACCGAAAAGTGATGAAACCAAGGACTCTTTAAAATAAAAATCGCCATAGTAGACTCCCCAGTTTGGCACTTCCGCCCAAGGCCAGCGGATAGAGAACAAAAAGCCATAATCCGTCTTTAAAAGTTAGGCTAGCACCACTGCCCAATTCCTGAAGAAAACTGTACCATGTTTTTAATCCAATTTGAGAAGCCAAAAAATTCGCAAAAATGGCGAAAATCAGAATCGTAAACCCAATCAAATAAATTTTAATCCATTCCATTTTTTCAGTTATTTTGTTTTAAGTTTCGTCATGAAATATAAAAAAGTTATCCTGCTGCTATTGATACTCCTCGCGTTGGGTTGTTTTTATGTGGTCTATCTCATGTATTCAAAACTCTCTTTTATTGACACGCCCTACCTTTACGGTGGATTATTCTTCTTGTTATTGGCTATTTTTCTGTCCTTCAAGAAATAGCCCTACTCTTTTATCAGTATGTATGTCGCTCGCACCCCTGTCGCCAAATTCCATTGATTAGAAGCGGTCATTTCCCCGTTTTCGTCGTATACCCTCACTTCAGCAGTGTTGGGGCCAGAGGTCCCCTGATTCAGCGCTACAAAATCAATTTTATTAAACCCTGGTACCAGGGCAACGGTCAAACCAACAAAACGCTCAATCAACAGCACATTGGGCTGAATGACTTGGTCATTATGTAGAATTCTTACACGATCTCCATCGGGGTATTCATGATCTCTAAAAATAATTCGGGCTTTGTCACCATCGATTCTGTAATCCCCCATATATTGATTGGTCCTGAATTTATTGGGGTCTTTCCCTTCTTCGGCACCTTTGCCTTTCAGTTTTGACAAATAGAAGTCTCCAGGGTCGAGAAATTTTTCCTGCTCTTCCATATTTATTGAGGGTCCTTCTTTATTGAGACTGGGGTCTGTTATGTCTAAAGGTTTTTTTAAAAAATCTCCACTTAAATAGGGGCTCTGCTCGGTTTCTGGTGAAAAAAGCGGGCTTGAACTGCGGTCATCATAGGCGGGAAAACGGAGCGAAGGACTGTTGTTTTCTAATTGAGAAAAAGAAAACTGATAGCCCAAAAAAAATATCGAAATGACCGCATATAAAGGGCCAAAAAAGCCTCTCGAAAATGGGGACAAAAGATGCCCGATAATGTAATTTAGAGCAACCACTAAAGCAATTTATACATACAAACCTATTTAAAAATACAGAACTATGGGATTGTTTAACAATATTTTATCAAGTTTATATAATAATGGTTATTTTGTGAATTAAAAACACCAACAATGGAACTACTGGGAGTAGATTGGGCCATCATCATCAGCTTTTTTTCGATTTCTCTTTTTATCGGTATTTGGGTATCCAAAAAGGCAGGGTCTTCGAGTAGCGAGTTTTTCCTTTCAGGACGAAATATGCCTTGGTGGTTGCTCGGGGTTTCCATGGTCGCGACAACTTTTTCTACCGACACTCCCAATCTGGTGACCGACATTGTCCGGAACAATGGGGTTTCTGGAAATTGGGTCTGGTGGGCCTTTCTGGTTACGGGACTGCTCACCGTTTTTGTTTATGCTAAGTTATGGCGTAAATCTAATGTCAAAACCGATATAGAGTTTTATGAATTTAGGTATGGAGGAAAACCCGCTGGCTTTCTCAGGAAATTCAGGGCCCTCTACTTGGGAATACTTTTCAATGTCATAACCATGTCTTCGGTTACCCTAGCGGCCATAAAAATTGGGGGGATCATGTTGGGATTAGAACCTTGGCAAACGGTGATTAGTGCAGGACTGGTTACGGTTGCTTTCAGTACATTAGGGGGTTTTAGGGGAGTGCTCTATACAGATCTGCTGCTTTTTGTGGTGGCCATGGTGGGTTCCATTGGCGCTGCCTATTATTTAGTAAATCTTCCTGAAGTAGGAGGCATGACCGCATTGCTGAATCATGAAAATGTGAGTGATAAATTGTCTATTCTACCTGATTTTTCTAATACAGAGGCCGTAATAACTTTAATGATTATTCCACTGGCAGTTCAGTGGTGGAGCTCCTGGTATCCTGGGGCTGAACCCGGCGGTGGTGGCTATATCGCCCAACGAATGTTGGCCTCCAAAGATGAAAACCACGCCATAGGAGCGACTTTTTTCTTTAATATTATGCACTATGCACTCAGGCCTTGGCCCTGGATATTAGTGGCGCTGGCTTCTTTGGTTATTTTCCCTGATCTTGCCAGTATAAAAGCAGCTTTTCCAAATATCACTGATGATAAACTGGGGCACGACTTGGCCTATTCGGCTATGCTTGTCAAACTACCACCAGGCCTGATTGGCTTGGTTTTGGCTTCTTTAATTGCAGCCTATATGAGTACCATTTCTACCCAGCTTAACTGGGGGTCTTCTTATCTCGTCTACGATTTTTATCAAAATCAAATTAACCCCCAAGCCTCTGAAAAAAGGTTAGTCGCAGTGGGCAGAATTTCTACCATTGGCCTTATGATTTTGAGTGCTGTCTTGGCGCTTCTTTTACAGAATGCTCTCCAAATTTTTGATATACTACTCACCTTTGGAGCAGGAACAGGTCTTATTTTTATATTGAGATGGTTTTGGTGGAGGATCAATGCGTGGAGTGAGATTTCTGCGATGTTTGTTTCAGGGATATTGTCTATTTTGTTGAAAACCACACCCCTTGGAGATTATTTTTTTGGAGCTGAAATCGGGCTGCTTCCCGCCTGGTCAGAATACCTTTTTGTAGTGGCTTTTACCTCCGTCGTTTGGATCAGCGTAACCTACCTGACCCCAGCAGAGGACAAAGCTGTTTTGAGGTCTTTCTATAAAAAAATTCAACCGGGTGGTCCTGGGTGGAAAAAGGTAGTAGATGAGGCTGCATCAGAAAAAATAACCATCACAGACGCGACTAAAGGATGGAGTGTTCCTTCAGGAATCACCGCGATGTTGTTGGGATGTGGTATGATCTATGGCGCAATGTTTGCCACTGGTTATTGGATTTACGGACAATATACCCGAGCGGGAATAATCACTTTTATTTCACTGGTTTTCGCAGTGCTATTGATTCGCACGTGGAAGAAAGTCAGGGTTCAAGTGTTGTAGCTAACCCAATATCGCTCCCGCTATGGTTGCAGATAATAGAGACACCATCGCGCCACCCACCATCGCTTTAAACCCTAATCGACTCAATGTCTTTTTTTGATTTGGAGCGAGTATACCAATCCCGCCAATTTGTATTCCTATCGAAGCAAAATTGGCAAAACCACAAAGCATATAGGTGTCCATAACCACCGATTTTTCATATCCAAAATGCAGGGCACTGGTAGGGTCTTTTAAATCCGCAAGCTGAATATAACCGACAAATTCACTGGCGACAATTTTTACGCCCAAAAGCTGCCCCATCAATGCGATATCTTCCACTGCAACACCGATGACCCACATCAAAGGAGCAAAGGTATAACCCAATAGAAACTCAATTGAAAAAGTGGAATAGGACGTGTGTTCAGCAACCCAAGCATTGATTCCGGTGGGATCACCAATCCCAGTGAAAATTCCATTTAGCAAAGCAATTAGTGAGATAAAAACCAATAGCATCGCGCCAACATTTACGGCCATTCTTACCCCTTCGGCTGTTCCGTTTGAAATGGCGTTTAGAAAACTATCTCCAACGTTTTCCTTTTGTATTGCGGTCAATTCAGGGATTTCATTTTTTTGAGGAAACATTATTTTAGCGATAACGACAGCTCCAGGAGCCGCCATTACCGATGCAGCCAATAAGCTTTTAGCAAAAGCCAAGCGTTGAACAGGATCTGTTCCGCCCAAGAAGCCAATGTAGGCTCCCATTACACTTCCTGCAACTGTCGCCATCCCGCCTACCATAACCAAAAATATTTCCGAGGGGGTCATTTTTTTTAAATAAGCTTTGATCAAAAGTGGGGCTTCGGTTTGCCCTAAAAATATATTACCAGCAACTGCAAGACTTTCTGAACCCGAAATTTTTAAGAACTTACGTAAGCTCCAAGCCAGACCTTTCACGATTTTTTGTAGTATTCCAAAATAATATAATATCGAGGTCAAGGCTGAAAAAAATATGATAATCGGCAAAGTTTGAAAAACGAAAACAAAACCATATTGGTCGGTGTTGGCAAACGTCCCCAAAAGCATTTCGGTGCCGGCCTGAGTGTACTCCAAAAGCTTGACAAAAAATTGGCTAATAAATTCAAAAAAGCTTTTGATCCACGTTATTTTAATCACACCGATGGCAATAATAATTTGGGTAAGAAGTCCTATGCCTACAAACTTCCACGGAATATTTCTGCGGTCATTACTCAACGCATAAGCAATGGAGATCAGCACTAGCATACCCATCACTCCTCTTGCGACAGAAATCAAGCTCGTGCCTTGATGAGGAATTATTTCCATACCGATGATTTAGACCCTTTTTTGAACAAAAGACATGATGAACAATTGTCGAATTCCTTTGCTGTCTAAGCCGGATACAAGGACCTGGTTGCTGTCGTGGTTCCATCGGGGGGCTGGATCGATTCTTAAATCTTTGCTGTAAACCCCAGTGTCAAAAGAAGGCGTTTTTAACGATACCCCCGTTTTTAGATTGAGCAGGCTGTAAAAATTGGCGCCAGTTTTAAAGTTGTATCCATTGATGAGCCATTCACCATCTGGAGAGAGGCTGACATCGCCTTCTGGTTTAGGGAAAATATCAGAATCACCTAGGGTGCTTACAATTTTTCTATCCAGTATGTCATAAATGACTTGTTGTTGGTTGCTACTCCCAATTATTTGTGTTCCATTGCCCCATTCAGGGTGACCCCCAATATGCTGATGGCCAGCAATAAACTGTCTCCCATTTACACTAATAGTACAAGCCGCATTAATTCCTTCACGACCGTCTTTGTCTGCTTTCCACCCCCCCCTTACAAAGAAATAAATCCATTTTCCATCCCTGCTCCACAAGGTGTGATTGATGAATAGATTACGCCCTTTTGCATCAAAACCACTGCGATCAAGACCTACTGCCATTTGATCGAAAGAGATTAATATTTTCTTTTTACCCGTTCTGATATCAATTATGGCAATTCCGTCGTCTTTCGGTGTTGCTATGCCTTCGGTCATGTCAAAGCTGTCTTTATAGCCTGTTACAGGTCTGAGCCTGGCCATTCTCGCATAGTTGATTGCCAAAAAATATTTACCTGTGGGGCATACACCGCTGTTGCCAAATGAGTGGTTGCCATACTGATAGGTTTTTACCCGTTGTTTTTTTTGTTGGTCGAAGAGTACCGTATATACAACCCCGGTTTTTGGATCGCGATCGTTAAAAAAAAACTGGTGGCTGGGTTGGTGAGGGTTCCAATAAAACATGGTCCCCTGCTGAGGATTCCAGCCTTGACTTTCGTCTAATTTTTCTAATTTGTACTGGCCACTCTCTTTTTTATTAAGATGGATTAAGTTTACATCGGCAGGCTCATTTTTTCCGGGCAAGTGGTCGTGGAAAGGAGAGGACAAACAGAGCAAACGGTTTCCATCTTTACTCCATGGTATGGTCAGCGATTGTCCTATATATCCAAAAAAATGGTGGTGCGAACCTTGTGTAATTTGTTCGACTTTTACTTCAATATTTTGGAGGTCTGAAAATGAAAACTTAGGTATAAAGTAGGTGCCCAAGGCGACTTGCCCTCCTTGCACCATAAATTTTCTTCTGTTCAAAATCTAATGTTTACAATATAAATATCGGATTTATTTCGATACAATTTCCAAAATCATGTCTCGGGTCGTCATTAATTTAATTTTGTGAACTGAATCTTTGTAATGCCCCTCTGTCAATCTATTGTCTAATACTAAAATGAGCTCCTCAATGGTCGCTGTTGTTTTCATATTTGTAATTTAAAATCCCATGGGTACCTCCACGAGTAATATTTTAGAGTCGAGCTGGGCCTTTACACTAAAGGTATCTGCATCCCATATTCCCAAAGCATCTCTTTTGTCTAATTTGTGCTCTCCAATCTCAAAACGACCCTCAATGACAAAGACATAAACACCATTTCCATTTTTCCTGAGGTTGTATTTCACCTCAGTTATTCGGTCAAAATCTCCCATATGAAACCAAGCATCTTGGTGTATCCACGTGCCATCGTCGTTTTGATCTGGTGATAAAACCTGGTACAAGACATTGTTTTTCTTCAATTCGCGAATGGACTTTTGGTCGTATCGAGGAACAGCATTCTGTATGTTAGGCATCACCCAAAGCTGTAATAGATTGATTGGTTTGTCTAAATTTTTGTTGTATTCGCTGTGAAAGACGCCTGTTCCAGCGCTCATTACCTGTATTTCTCCCTCATTGATAAAACCAATGTTCCCCATGCTGTCTTTGTGTTCCAAATCTCCTTCCAAGGGAATGGTGATGATTTCCATATTGTCGTGGGGATGGGTACCAAAACCCATTCCTGGTGCTATGGTATCGTCATTCAAAACCCTTAGAGCCCCAAAGTTCGTTCGCTCAGAATCGTAATAATTGGCAAAGCTAAAGGAGTGATTGGCTTGTAACCAACCGTGGTTCGCTTTTCCGCGTTGGTCGGCGTTATGATAAACTGTTTTCATTATAAGTAATTACAATTGTTGTATATACACATATATATTATTTCTTTCTATTTTTTTGGTTTTTCTGGGCTTTATTGACGGCATCAATCAATTCTTTTTTGGCGTCTAAGTAGCTGATGAGGGTTTTGACCTTGGCTTCCGTCTCTTTCTTTTCTTTTTGCTTTGCTCTTTCTTCCGAAAGGGTAGTTTGAATTTCTCTGTAGGTAGAAAAAGCAAACCCCATGATGATGGCCACGGCAATTATAATGGCCAGAAATTCTTCAGTATCGCTTAAGTTTATCATGGGATTATTTACTCAAAATTAATAAATCCAAACTATCTTTAACGTAAAAATAGGTCTATGAAAATTAAATTGTATGGCGGATTATTGCTGCTTTTTTTATTATGCGGACTACAAACCAATGCTCAAGACAGTCTGCAAAAGGTAGTAAACCTCAAAGAGATTACTTTGGATGCTGTTCGCATTAACAGTCCTAAACGCATCCTGCCCTTTTCTTTAAGCTACCGTGCTTTTGAGGTAGAACAGTTGGGAGTACCGCAAAACTCCCTTCAGGATTACCTCACAACAGTCCCGGGCCTATTTGCTCAAAATAGCCAAAATTTCGCACAAGATCTTCGTTTATCGATCCGCGGTTTTGGTGCGCGTTCTGGTTTTGGAATTAGAGGAATTCAACTGATTGTCGATGGAATACCCGAAACAACCCCAGATGGTCAAGGTCAGTTGGACAATCTCCCATTGGGGCTTATTCAATCCATAAGTGTGATAAGAGGTCCGGTTGCTACGTTTTACGGCAATGCTGCTGGTGGGGTAATTCAAATCAATACTCTAGACGATTTCAAGACAGGTTTTGTGCGTATTCGCGCCCAAGGGGGTAGCTATTCCAGTAGTAATTTGTCCGCTACCGTTGGCTTAAAGAACAACAAAACGAAGGCGGTTTTGTATCAAAATATTTCACAGTCAGAGGGCTACCGGAATCACAGCCAATACAAACAGCAGGTTTTCAATGCCAATGTTTGGCACGACTTTTCTCAGGAATCCAGAATCCGTTGGCAATTTAACTACACCCACAGCCCCTATGCCTACGACGCTGGAGGGATCAATATGGCCAGTGTGGAAGAAAATAGAATTCAGGCTCGACCCCAAAATGAGTCTTACAAAACTTTTGAAGTGGTGGACCACATAAAAACTGGGGTACAATGGGACAATCAAATCAGCGAAAAGCTGCGCTGGGAGAGCTATGTTTTTTATGCTTTTAGAGATTTTGAAGGTAAGATTCCTATAAAAAGTAACGGCTATATTGACTTGGTTAGAAACTATTACGGGCTTGGGTCTGCTTTGGAGTTTCAGCCCAACAACGACCATCGCATGCAAGTCCGTTTTTCTTCGGCCAACCAAAAAGACCTGCGCAAACGCTATCAAAACCTGTCGGGAACCCAAGGGGATAATGTACTGGATCAGGCAGAAAACTTTTACAATACGGCCTTGAGTTTTCTCAATGAGATAAAATGGGGTTTTGGATTAATTCGTACTGGTCTACGCTATGATTACCAACGTTTTGGAACTCAAAACTCGGTGGATGATGTGCGGCTTCACAGTTTAAATCCAAGCCTTGGATTCACTTATACTCAATTAGGGAATCATGTTTTATTTACTTCTTACTCCAGTAGTTTTGAGACCCCTACTCTAAACGAACTTTCGGCCAATCCTGATGGAAGTCCAGGTTTCAATGCCGACTTGTCACCTTCCAAGGCCCACAATTTTGAATTGGGTTGGCGTTTTATTACCCCCGAAAATACCTTTGAAGCTTCGCTCTATGCAATCAATACCGACGACGAAATCTTACCCTACGAGATGGCAGAATATCCTGGGCGTGATTTTTACCGCAATGCTGGAAAAACATCGAGAAGGGGAATTGAGTTGAATTGGGAGCACCAAAAAAAGGCATGGCTATGGACGATAGCCTATAATTTTTCTACCATAGAATTTGATGATTATGTGTTGGGTGATAAAAATCTATCGGGCAATCATCTGCCCGGGATTCCCCAGCAACAACTCAGTACCATGATTCAATACCGCATTCCCTCGGGATGGCGATTAGGTCTTCAGACACAATACACAGGAGAACTGTATGCGGATGACGCCAACTTGACTCAGGTGGCAGATTATTTTTTGGCCAACTTTCGGCTGTCTAAATCGATGGGGCGTTTTTCCTTTTTTGGAGGAATTAACAACCTGCTAAACAGGGCTTATTTTGACAACATCAGGATCAACGCCTATGGAAAAAGGTATTACGAGCCTGCTCCCCTTCGCAATGCTTACCTTGGGGTAAACATAAACTTTTGATTGCCATTTCACTACTCCCTCCTCAGGGGCAGCTGCATGGCTGTATTGGTTGGGTCAATAAGGGCCTATAAATATTGTAGCTGGTTTTGTTTAAGTTCAACCCTAACTCAGTTTTAAACCCTTCGAGACGCACCCGAATTTTATTACACCCGTATTATTTATTTTTTAAACGTGCTGACCAATCCTGGAATTGTTGTTCCTTTTTTATGCGCGTAACCACTTCAGGTTTTAAAAGTAATGGATGGGTTTCCCCGCGCGAAGTCAAGTGAAACTGCGCGCATATTTCACACAGATAATAGCTGACCGCGGGTTTATGAAATCGGATGTGAGAGCGGATCAAAGCCTCCTCTGCCTCATTGGCCGTGTAATATGATTTTTTTTTACTGCTACAATCCTCCATTTTTTACAGTTGTGATTCTATCAGCAGTGTGGTGAGAAAACCCCAGAAAGTTCCCGTGGCCATACTCACAATTGCCAATACCACAGCGTGGGGCATGAGCCTTTGATCATAGGCAGAAGCCAAGGCAGGAGAAGTTGAAATTCCTCCAATATTGGCCATCATTGCAATGGGTCCCCAAGCCATCGATATTTTTAATTTATAGTTAAAAAAAGCGATCACTGATATATTGATAATCATCCAATTAATCATAAATAAAATTAAAATCATCGGGAGCTCAAAGTCGTTAAACTTTAGTTTGAGCCCTAAAATCGACATGATCAAAATGATGCCTACAGAGCCTATTTTTAGGTTGACATCAAAAGACCAGAATCTGAATACATTACCGACCACCAGACCCGTGATAGATAAAATAATAACATTGGTGATAAAACTAAATTCCATGGCCACAACCAAAGCAGTCAAACCAACCGCAATAAGTACTGATAGATAGGGGTTTTTTTGAATGCGGTTTTGATTTTGTTCTTTTTCTGAAAAGGAAATGGGTTGAGAAATATTAAACTTTTGATTGTATTCGTCTGTGCGTCGTATGATTTGAAACAAAAAAATCATAACGATATTCTGAATCATATTATCCAATAGCAAGACCGATAAAAAAAGATCTTCCCGAACGGAAACATATTCTTTAAGCACCAACATACTCGAACTGCCTCCAATCCAACTTCCAACCATGGGGATGATCCCTTTCCACAAATCGGCCATTTGCTCATTACCCAAATAATAAAGCATAAACAAAAGGGCGGGAATGACAGCAATGGTAAACGATCCAATAAAAAATAAGATCAAAGGCTTTAGTCCAATAATTTTTAATTGGGCCAAGGACATGGAGCTCATAATGCAAAAAATGGTAATGGGGTAGATGTAGGCTTTACTCCAATCGTGTAAAACAATGTTTTCTAAGGAAAGGTCAAAAACAAACGACAAAACCCCTGGAATCAAAAATGTAAGTAATATCGCGGGCAACCAATGGAGGATTTTTTGGACGATTTTATTCTCGTACTTGGCAATCAACATTACAAAAATCGATACTGATAGGGCAATGAATATCCCCAATAAATTTGATTCACTCAAAGGTTAATATTTTCAGGTCAATTAAAACTTCCCATCAATATATAAATAAGTAGGGTAGACACCACCAAAAAGATTGAAAAGCCTTTGGTAAACTCCCATTCTTTCATTTCCACAATTTGTAGATCAGTAATTTGAAAGGCATTCTCTTTAGGGATAAAGCAGGAAATTAGGCCCATTACGGCCATGTTGATGATAAATTCTATTCCCCAAATATGAACGAAATGAAGGTCTACCTTAAAAATAAAAGTACAGCTGATATAAAATACCAAGCCCACCAATAAGGCGACTTTAGCTGCCAAAGCGGATACTTTAGGCAAGAAAAAACCTGCCAGCATAATCGAGGCAATCGGGATAAAAAAAATTCCATTTAGTTGCTGTAACAATTGATAAAGTCCATCGGGGGCATGGGCTACCATGGGCGCAACAACAATGGCGAAAATCGCTAAAACAGCGGAAGTCATTTTTCCTATTTTCACCAATCGACGATCGCTAATTTCTGGGTTGATGTGTCGCTTAAAAATATCAATGCTAAAAATGGTAGCAGCGCTGTTTAGAACACTGTTAAATGTACTCAGAACCGCGCCCATAACAATGGCGGCAAAAACACCTACAAAGCCTGCTGGAAGTGCCTTTTTGATCAACTCTGGGTAGATCATGTCTTGCCGATCATAGTAGAGGTCTCCAAAATAGTAAAAACCAATAACCCCGGGTAAAATGATGATTAATGGAACCAAAATCTTTAGCAGCCCTGTAAAGAGCAATCCTTTTTGTGCTTCTTTTAGATTTTTTGCTCCCAATGCCCTTTGAATGATCATTTGATTCATACACCAAAAATAAATTTGATTAATGATCAGCCCCGTAAAAAGTACTTCAAAAGGCATTACAGAATCTTTGGCACCGATGACGTTAAATTTTTCAGGGGCATTGCGGTAGACGGAACTCAGCCCCTGCATTGGGCTGCCCTCACCAATGCTTAATAGAGCAATAAAAGGGATGACCAATCCCCCAACCAACAATCCATATCCGTTGAGTGTATCCGAAACAGCTACCGCCTTGAGTCCACCAAAAATAGCATACAAGGAACCGACCAAACCAATCGCACAAATGGTATAATTCATTCCCTGCGTCTGTGAGACACCCAACAGCTCAGACACATTAAAAATACTCTCCAGATTGATGGCACCAGTATACAAAACAATGGGCAATAGGGTCAAAATAAAAGAGATCATCAAGAAAAAAGCCACCAATGACCGAGTGAAACCATCGAATCTATTTTCTAAAAATTGAGGAATGGTGGTCAATCCCATTTTAAGATATTTTGGAACAAAATAAACGGCAGTCAAAATCAAAGCCAAAGCAGAGGTAACCTCCCACGCGATAATGATAAACCCATTTTTATAGCTGGATCCATTCATTCCAATGAGGTGTTCTGTAGAAATATTGGTCAAAAGCATGGAGCCAGCTATGACAATTCCGGTGAGGCTTCTGCCTCCTAAAAAATAACCTTCATGCGAGTTTAGTTTTTCTTTTCTGAGCTTGTACCAAGAATAGCCTGCCACAAAAAGCGTATAAGCCAAAAACGTGAAAAATAATTGCATAAGATTCTTTGATTTAGTTTAAGAAATTGAAATGGGGGTTTTTTCTTTAAGTGATTTTTTTGCTGCCATTGCAATGGCTAATGCCGCAAGTCCCTCTTCAGCCGGGATATTTGGTGATTGTTTGTGGATTAGGGTATCGATAAAATCTAACAAAATATTGCGATAGGATTCGGCGTAGCGTTTAATAAAGAAGTGTTTAGAACGGGCGGTGTGGTGCCCAGTGGCATTTGCAATTTGAACGGTGTTATCCAAAACATTTTGCGTGGCTGTCATTCCATTTTCACCAAAAACCTCAACTCTTTGGTCGTATCCATAGGTGCTGTATCTGCTGTTATCTATTTGCACCATGCATCCCTTTTTAAAAACCAAGGTGATAACAGCAGTGTCAATATCTTCGTACTGTTCCAATGGGAGATCACCAAATACCGAACCATGGGCATAGACTTGGGTTACCTCATCATTGACCAAATACCTCGCCATATCAAAATCGTGAATACTCATGTCGAGAAAAAGACCTCCAGAGTCTTTAATAAATGCCATAGGCGGGGGTGCGGGATCTCTACTCGTTATTTTTAGTATACGTAGTTTTCCTATTTTACCCTCTTCAATAATACTTTTAAGCTGTTGAATATGAGGGTCAAACCTACGGTTAAATCCCACCATAAATTGAATTCCTGCAGCAGCTACTGTTTGGGTTACTGTTTGTACCTTTTCATAGTTCAAATCAATTGGTTTTTCACAAAAAATGTGTTTTCCCGCCTTTGCAGCTTGCAGTATATGTTCGTAGTGATAGGCAGTGGGAGAGGCAATGACAACTGCATCCAAACCGGGGACTTCCATCATTTCCTCAAAAGTTTCACAATGATGGACAATGCCTTGCTCCTCCAAAAATGCTTTGTGTTTTGGTTTTAATGGACTGGCGGCAATTACCTTTGCCTGAGGACAATAGTATTGTAGATTGGAAAGGTGAACTTTGCCAATTCTTCCTAATCCAACTATTCCAAAATTGATCATACTTAGGTTGAAATTGATACTTTTTTGTCGGTTAAAAAAGTAGTTTTTCAGGCAAATATTTTGAGATCAAATCTTCATAAAAGGGTTTTAATGCTTTTGCATCGGGAGGAACTGGAGCCTTGGAATACAAATCATAGGGATTAAATAGTTTTACCCATTTAAAATATTCTCGGTCCTCATCATTTATCAGATGGTCGTAAGCATTTTCACGATGCTGGGCATAGAAAGAATGATAACGAATCATATAGAGGGCGGGTTTGGGCAGATAGTCTTTTACGATTTGATACAAATACTCATCATGGCCCCAGCTCATTTTGACCTGGTCTAATCCACAATTTTCCTTGTAAATGCCTAATTTGGAACGGTACCTGTCATCGCTGTAATCTGGATTTTCGCTAAAAAAATCTGGATAGACAATTTTATCCGAGAAACCACAACCAACTGGGAAGGTATCTCCAACCACGGCCCATTGCGGCTCTCCAAACAGACACAATACTTTGCCCAAATCGTGAAGCAAACCCGTCAGTACAAACCAGTCGGGATGTCCCTCCTTACGAATGGCTTCTGACGTTTGTAGCAAGTGCTGCATCTGGTCCAACTCAATGTCTGGATCACTGTCGTCCACCAAAGTGTTGAGGTAGTCTAAAGCCTCCCAAATTGACATTTTACGCTTATTGAAAGCCAAAAACTCTTTTTCCTTCTCTACCACAAATTCATAAGTCTGATATTGATGATTGAGTCTATAAAATTCCCTAACGCTTGCGTCCCGATCGGAATCTTTATAATTTCTAAATTCCTTTTTTTCCTTGACCATTTCAGGGTCGGGATATCTTTTCACTAAGTCATCCTCCCAATGGTCCATATTTGAAAGTGGAGTTGGGTTTGGTTTTTTCATTTTAGCTTTTATTTAAAGATCTAGAATTTAAATGTATAATAAATTTTTAATTGTGCACTCCTTCGATTAAAAATACAGTCCTTATGGGTAATTGATCAATTTGATTAGCCCTAATTCCCATTGTATATTGCTTTAAAGAGGTAGTTTAAGAACCTTGATCCTCGGATTAATCCAGTACTTCTTGCTCACTTACCACCATTTCATCGAACTTTAAGTCATCAAATCCTTGCTGGTCAAAAGGGTCTTCAATGTATTGCTGGATATTAAAAAGTGCCATCAGTATAAAACCAATCATGATAGAAAAGAAGACAGAAATTCCCAATTCCAAAAGGTTATTTTTATCAAAACTTGCTAAAATATGAGAATTATACACTAGTGGAGAAAGGTAGATAAAGATCAAACAATACATCCGAAGGGAGATAGGAGTAGCGTGTACTTTTAGGGTATTTAATTTTTCTGCATATTCAAATAATTCGTTTTTTACCCTAATAATACTGTCCTTCTCTCTTTCATTATAATGTTTTTTGAACCCCTCTAAATTGTAAAAAATCTCTTTTCGGTGCTTTCTGATTTCTACCATCCTGTTGCTTTTTTGATCGATGAGGTGATCTACAACGTTTTTTTGTAAACCCAAGAGGTCTTTGAAGAAAGTTTTATAATCTCTATTAGTGGTTCCATCAACAGCGCGAAAAATGTTGGTCAGTTCTATCATTTTATTTCTAAAGCTGTTAAAAGTAGCTATAGAGTCCTGTCTTTTCTGATAAGCACTGGTAATGGAAAAAACCAAGGGAAAAACAATTGCAATGCTCAAAACGGTAAAGTCAATTTGCAGGTTGAATTGGTATTTATCATATATGAAATAAACTGACAATGTTTCGATAATAATAACGATCATTCGAAAGTTTAAGGTTGATGAAATTACTTTAATATTCATATTTCTAATTAAATGGCTCGCTATGTTTAAAGTATTGGGGAGATAATATTTAACATATTGATTTTAAGTTAAAAAATAGCGCTTGTTTACTTTTATATCATTAGAAACGAATTGTATTTACTATTATTACAAAAAATGCTTATTTTATTTATTTTATTTATTGTTTAACCTTTAATATGATTAAAATTTAATAGGCGTCCCATAGCCCTTCGTATCTGTTTGTTCTAAGCCCGTTAGTTCACGAATAGTAGGCGCAATTTGATTGTTGAAATGCGTAGCTTGATTGCTCATTTCTCCAGCGGGTGTAATTCTTTTTCTAAAGGCGATGATCCATGTTTGATCAGATCCTTTTATATCGGTTCCATGGCTTCGCCAGGAGTCCAACGGGGTTGTACCCCTCCCGTGGTCTGTAGTAATAATGAATGTTGTTTTACCACTAAAATATTCGCTTTCCTGGAGATACTCCCACAAATCTTTGATCAGCGCGTCGGTATTGTGGGTTTGTCTAAATAAGACGCGTAATCCGCGTTGTGCGCAAAATCGTCAGTTTCCCCATAGGAAATATAAATCAAGTCGGGTTGATGCTTTTCAATATAGGCCTTAGCATATTGGTGGGTAAACCCATCCAACCTCACAGAACCCCAAGGGCTGGGAATTTGTTCCCGGAGCTGGTTGAGTAATTCCTCTTGTGGTGTGAGCGGAAAATCTCTGGAAGGCTCAAACCCGCAATTCGTATAGACCCCTGAACGGGCCTCATTTATTATAAAATAAAATACGTTCCAACTCCCAAAAGCGGCGACTTTTCTTTTATTATATTTTTGGGCATATTGCTCCAATACCGTTACATTTTTATTTGGGTTTTTATCGTTGCTTTCAACATTTATGTCATCGGCACCACCGGTTAAAATTTCGTTGTAGCCAGGGTAGGAAAACCACATACCGTTGGTAAGATTGACTTTACTGCTAAGTTTTTTGTTTCCGTGGATTTGCCCCATTTTCACCACCTCCTGCCATACAAAAGGGCATCAGTAACGATCTTCGCTCCCTTTCGCTCGCGATCCAATAAGCATTGTAAAGTGCCTCTGGCTTTTTTACATATTTTTATACTGAATCAAATCTTTGTCAGCACCATTAAATAACTCCTGCCATCTAAAGCCATCTAAGGTGATTAAAAAAACTTTTTGATCCACAGGGCTGTTTTGGGAAAAGGCCTTTGGAGACAATAAGAGAAAACAAGACATTAATAGCATTCCTTTTAGGTTGACCATTTTGACTTTACTTCGATGTGTTCCTGACTGACGATGCATGGTGTTTTTTGTTCCAATTCAGGGAATTAATGCTGATTTTAAGTTTAAAAAAACCCTCCACGAGGGAGGGTTATATAGGTGAAGTATTCGCTGTCTAAAAATCTGCGATACGGATCAACATTAAAGAATTTACCAATGTTCTTACCCCTGAGACATTTTTTGAAAATTCAGCAAACATAGGATCAGCAAACATGGCTTTGGTATTGGAAAGTGCAGATTTTATATCGTTGTGCCCCATCCAAACAAAATGTGTGTAGTCTTTATTTTTTCCTACGATGGGAAAACCTAGACCATAAGAGTTCTCTGTATACCCCATTTTTTTTGCTAGCTTAGGCGTCATACTTGTAAACTCCTTCAAATAATAGGCGGGGTTGGTGATGTCCATTTGATATATCATAAACACATTGTCCTCTGCCCAATCCTCACCATTATACCATATGGGGGTGTTTAAGGTCTGTGAAATCTCGATCGCGTGGGCACGCAGCTTGCGTTCCCAAGTCATTTGTGCCTCCATTGATTGGCCGTAGGACATAAATGCGCTTTCAAAAGCAGCCTCGTCTGGAAAACAAAATTGGATGGAGTGCGTCGCTTCTATATTACCGTTGGGACCATAGGCAAACAATGACTTTGTTGCTTGTATGTTTTTACCCCATTCTGTACTCATTAGATTTTGCATCGCAGAGACTACCATTTCTGGCTCCTCGGCTTTTAGGTCGAAAAATATACAGTACTGGGCATGAGCGTTAAAGCTAAAAGTGGTGATTAGCAATAGACTTAAAAAAGATTTTTTCATTTAAATGATTTTATGTTTATAATGAATATAAACTTAATAAAAAATTCTCTAAGAACAGATTTATTATATGTCATCCTACCATGAATAAAATAGGCGCCAGGTTTCGATATTTTTGAAACAATTCTTCGATAAAATAAGGGTCAGATTTACACTTTACACTCCATGGACTATTGGTCCAGTAAATGCTTTTTAAACCATTGTATGCGCTTCCCTTCGACTTCAGATACGTTGAGACCGCCTTTAAAACTGGGTCCGTGTCCAGCATTTTTTATCAACATTAGTTGGTTTTCAACACCGTATTTATTTAATGAATCAACCAACATCTGTGAATGTATAATGGGAACTGTTTTGTCTAAATCACCGTGCATAAGTAACACGGGGGGGTCGTCTGGGGTGGTGTGCGCTACTGGGGATGCCTTTTTTGCAATCCGGTATTCCAAAGAGTTTACCCGTTCAATTTCCTTGCCTCTTAGGCCTAGATAAACGCCATTTTTGTAAAGACTTTGATTTAAGAAAGTGGTCACAGGCGCCCGGGCAATCACTGCTTGGACTTTGGCACTTTCTCGGTTGATGGGGTCATCGTCATCGGGCCTCCCACTACCATCCAATAAAGCGATCATAAGCACAATATTTCCCCCTGAGGAACCTCCAATAGCACCAATTTTATCTGGGTTAATTTTAAATTCATCGGCTTTGTGGCGAATGAACCTGACCGCGCGCTGTGCATCTTCGATTGGGTCGGGAAATTTAAACCGTGGGGTGGCGCGGTGGTTGATGCTAAAAACTGTATACCCCTCATTGATCAACTTTTGACATTCTAATCTAACATGACCTTGATGGTTTAAAGGTTGTGCGGCCATAGACAAGGGTTTGTTAAATCCACTCCCTGAAACATGTACCAAACCAATTCCGTTTGGAGAATCTGGGTAATAAATGTCCATGAGTAAGGCCAGCCCTGAGTACATCCCAAAAATTACATTTCGGTCTACTTTCTTGAACTGCATTGGAGGCTGAGCCAGAATAATAAATGGTAAAAACAATAAAACAAAAACAATTTTTTTCATTGGAATAAAAATTAAATATTGCTGCTCTACAACAATTTTACATTTTCTCGAACTTCTTTAATCTTTAACAAAAGTGTTGGATCCCAACAAATAGGCAGGAACAAAACTAATGTGGAATGCTGGATTGCATGGCAGCCTGGTGAAATGTTCTACAGCAGCTTAAAAATCAATTAAACCAGCGACCGAATTGCTTAAGGTTGAAGTGGGGCAAAAGAATGCATTTCGTCATTGACAATCTGCATTTTCTCTGATAATGTGATCATAAATTCAGAACCCATAAGCTCCTGCATTCCCTTCATATCTACATCGTAAAGCATTACGATACAACTTGTTTCGTCTACTTTGCCCACAGTGGTTTTGGATTCATCGCAAACGGCAGCCCGCTCGGCATGATTGTCAAATTCTTCTTTCCATGCGTCGTAGTTAGCCATTGATACTTTTATAATAACGTTCATTTTAATTTTTTTTGGTTTATTAATATTAAATATATGAAATTCATTGCTGGATGAAAAGGATCGCAACGACTTTATTCTCCAAAAAAACTGGTATCACAACAGTACAGTTACCTTAAATTCTATTGCTCTTTTAGGCCCAAAGATTTATTTTTGTGTAGGTTAACTATAAATTAAAAACACAGGCCTATGAACATTTTAAAGGAATTTAAGGAATTTGCAATAAAAGGGAATATGATTGAGATGGCGGTGGGTATTGTCATCGGTGCTTCATTCAACGCTGTGGTGGAAGTATTGGTTAAAAATATTCTACTTCCCCCGCTTTCGCTAATGTCGGAAGGTGTAAGTTTTCAACAAAAGAAAATCACGCTTAGGGCAGCAACCTCAGATTTGAGTGAGGTATCTATTGACTATGGGCTCTTCATCAATAGCTTGGTGGATTTTTTCATTGTTGGTTTTACAATTTTTGTCATTATCAAGTTTTTCAACAGCCTAAAAAGAAAGTCTGAAGATGTAAACGAAGCCAGAGTTGAAACGCCAAAAAACATTGCACTGCTCACAGAAATTCGAGATGCCTTAGAAAAAATGGCCCAAAACAATAAATAGCCTGGGACTTTTTATGTAGCAGGTATATCCTCCTCTTTAATTTCTGGTGCTTCTAAGCCCTTTTGTAGGTTTTGTTATTTTAGCTATTATTAACCATAAATTATTTAAAATGAAAAAAGGTTATTGGACTGGTCAAGTATTTGAAATAAAAGACGGAAATAAATGGAGTAATTATCTGACAAAATACACTCAGATTGAAAAAAACCACTTCGAGAATAAAACAGGTAATTTTTTGCCAGTGGCTAAAGGTCAGCCAAAAGCTAAAATCCAGGGCTCAAATTTAATGTTTGCTGCTGTTGTAGAATTTAATAGCCTGCAAGATGCTGTAGATTGTTATAAAAGTGAAGAATATCAAAGTGCCCTGTCTGAGCTTGGTGAAAACCCTGAAGAAACTGTGTTAAGAAATTTATCAATTTTTGAGGGCTAATTTTGAGTCTGAATTTCCTCCTTATTAAGTTCAGGCACTTCTAACCCTCTTAGATAATTCAAGCTTACATTTAAAGAGGAATATTCCACTTTCCCTTTCCTTAAGTCTTTGCATCGGGACAGTTAAATATTAAGCTTAAGTTAATTAGTTGAATTTTTCAATTAACCTTTTTACATTTATCATTATTAACCATAAATTATTTAAAATGAAAAAAGTATTTACATTATTAAGCCTACTCATTTGTTCATTAGTATATTCTCAAAATCTTTATTGGTATAATGTTCACTTAGAAGTTGATTCAAAAGATGCATCTT